>Ga0209230_10000933_pt1 | contig 11641 bp, 14 predicted proteins | sample LakOntMetagenome_FD_187467 | JGI IMG/M metagenome (GOLD analysis project Ga0209230, IMG submission 187467) | Freshwater and sediment microbial communities from Lake Ontario - Sta 18 epilimnion Metagenome (SPAdes) (version 2) | ecosystem: Environmental > Aquatic > Freshwater > Lentic | place... | reverse complement strand
TTTATCTCGTCTGACGATCGATGATCGCAACATTGCACAGGGCGCTGCGCTAATGGCTAGGGAAGCTTCTTTCCAGGGTTAAGAATTCCCTTTGGATCAAAGGCTTTCTTGATTGAACGCTGTAATTCAATAACTGCCGGAGAGAGTTCTTGCGCGGCAAAGCTCTGCTTAATTGAGCCGATGCCATGTTCACCCGATGCTGTTCCGCCGAGGCTTTGGGCAATCTCGACGATCTCACCAAAGGCTGCAATTGCACGCTTTTGAGCGTCGAGATCGCCATGATCGTGAACGATTGTGGGATGCATATTTCCATCGCCAGCATGGCCAAAGATACCGATCGTCAGGTTGTACTTGGTTGCAAGCCCCTCAACACGTTCGACAAGCTCTGCAATCTTTGAAATCGGAACCGCAACATCATCAAGAAGTGTGGCACCCATTCTTTCCAGAGCTGGATAAGCAAGTTTACGCACCCGAATAAACTCAGCCGCATCGGCTGCTTCGGTCGAAGCGGCTCCATCGATCATTTCATACTTCTCACAAAGTTTAAGTACTTCATCTGCTCGTTCTTGATCCTCATCAAGTTGCATGAGCAGCACCGAACCTGCAACTTCAAATCCCAAAGGATGCCAAGCTTCAACTGCTTTTAGCGTTGTCTGATCAATAATTTCAAGCATAGAGGGTTTAAATTTTAAGAGCGCAGCAGCAGCCGCTGCCGCGTTCTTTATGTGAGGGAAGGTTGCGATTATGGTTGCCGGTGTTGCGGGACGAACCGCCAAACCTACAACGAGCTCTGTAATGATTCCAAGTGTTCCTTCAGAGCCAATCATTAAGCGGGTGAGATCAAGAGTTGTCACAGCTTTCTTGGTCGCACTTCCGAGTTGAATAATTTGACCATCTGCCATCACAACTGTCAGCGCTCGTACATGGGCAGATGTAACGCCATACTTCACACAGCACATGCCACCGGCATTTGTGGCTGCATTCCCACCGATTGTTGACCAATCACGACTTGCAGGATCTGGAAGATAGGCAAGGCCATGTGCTTCTGCAGCCTTATCTAAATCAAGGTTTATAACACCGGCTTCAACTCTGGCGATGAGATTGGTTGTATCAAGTTCAAGGATCCAATTCATCTTTTCAAGTGAGATTACAAGTGAAGAAGATGTTGCATTTGCACCACCTGATAGGCCACTTCCTGCACCACGAGCAACGACCGGAATGTTATGTGTATTGGCGTATGCAACCGCCTTCGAGACTTCTTCCGTTGATTTAGCGAGCAAAACAATCGCGGCAGCTTCGTGAGCGGCAAATGGTGCTTGATCCTTTGAGTACGAGAGAGTGACTTGGGGATCTGTGATTAATGAGGCGTCTGCGCCCAATACTGCGCGTAGTCCTGCCTCATGATCCATTCGGGAATTTTACCTTTAAATCAGCGTTGAGGCAGTGAAAATCGTTCGCCCTTTTGCGCAACGACTAAACCATCTTCAAGCAAGGTAAGTAGCGCCTTTTCAACTTGTGAGGGAACATCCCAGAGTTGCATGATCTCCGTCTTCTTTAAGACTGGGTTTTCACGAAGTGCTTGAACAATCACCCCACGGCATTGACGATCTGTTCCATGCCAGCTTTGAGTTCGTTTTGGTTGATCAGAAAGAGGGTAATCAAGACTTCGCCAGATGCATTGATCTGCCAGTGGACATTGTCCGCACTTAGGATTCTTGGCTGTGCAGATGAGTGCACCGATCTCCATCGTGGCGGCAGCCCACATATGAGGATTCTTAGCTGGAATCAGCTTTTCGCGATCTTCTCTTTCAGATTTTGTAGGAGCGGAGGTTGGCACTTCTACTCCATCGATTACGCGTGCGAATACTCTCCGTATATTGATATCAAGAACAAGTGATCTCCCTTCAAAGGCGAAGGCGACGATTGCTGCGCTTGTGTAATCACCAATTCCAGGGAGTTCGCGTAATTCAGATTGTGTTTCTGGAATTCGCCCCTTGTACTGTGTTGAAATTATCTTTGCACATTCATGAAGGCGAAGCGCACGCCTTGGATATCCCAAACGCCCCCATGCAGTAATTACTTGCGCAGGTGTTGCGCCAGCAAGGGCCGCAGGAGTTGGCCAACGTTTCATCCATTCGATGTAGATAGGAAGAACGCGTGCAACCGGGGTTTGTTGCAACATGAATTCGCTGACTAGAACGCCCCATGTATCGGTATTGCGCCACGGGAGATCGCGCTTATTCTTTTTATACCAGGCGAGAACTGGTTGGTGGAGAGAGCTCATTCCCCAGTGATCGCAACCCTCTTTAGAGCTTGATCAAGTCGAGATATTTCAAAAATCTCCATGCCATCGATCTTTACATCACTGCCGGTTGGAACGAGTGCCTTCTTAAATCCAAGTCGATACGCCTCAGCCAAACGTCGTGATACGCCGCTGACTTTACGAATCTCGCCCGCTAATCCAACTTCACCGATTGCAACTAAATCTGGAGGCAACGCTAAACCTTTGGCGGCGGAGGCAACGGCTAAGGCAAGTGCTAAATCTGCGGCAGGCTCTGACATTTTCATGCCACCAACTGTTGCGGCATACACATCGCGGCCACCAACACGAACACCAGCGCGAAGTTCAAGTACAGCTAACGTCATTGATGTGCGCGCAGAATCTAAACCACTGGTCACACGACGTGCATTTCCGAAATCACTTTCACGTCCTGCACTGACCAACGCCTGAATCTCAGCCAATAGTGGGCGACGACCTTCAAGAGTTACAGTCACACATGTGCCGGGTACAGGTTCGGTATGACGTGATGTGAAAAGTCCAGTTGGATCGATAACAGATTCAATGCCAGTATCACTTAAATCAAAGCAGCCAACTTCATCACTTGCGCCAAAGCGGTTCTTAATTGCGCGAATTAGTCGAAGCCGTGAATGACGTTCGCCCTCAAACTGCAGAACAACATCGACAATATGCTCGAGAAGTCGCGGACCTGCAATCGAACCATCTTTAGTGACATGTCCTACGAGTAATAAAGTGATATCGCGATCTTTACAGATACGAATGAGCGCACCAGCGACTTCACGAACTTGGGTTACACCGCCGGGTGCACCATCTGCTGCCGAACTTCCAATAGTTTGCACGCTATCGATAATCAACAAAGCTGGCTTGACTGCATCGATATGTGCAATGACAGCGCCGAGATCAGTCTCGGATGCTAAAAATAATTGCGGATCGACTGCATTGATGCGTTCTGCACGAAGGCGCACTTGTGAAGCAGACTCTTCACCGCTGATATAGAGCGCACTCATTCCCTTTGCTGCAGTTTGTGCTGCAACGGAGAGGAGAAGTGTGGACTTTCCGACACCAGGTTCGCCTGCGAGCAATATCGCAGCACCAGGAACTAGCCCTCCGCCGAGAACACGATCGAGTTCGCTGACTCCAGTTTCGCGTGCGCGGGCAGAAGAGAGATCAACATCGCCAATAGGAGTTGCTGCATGTGAGACGGTGCCAGCGACAAGTGAGAGCTTCTTAGGTGCTGCAATCTCTTCAACGCATCCCCACGCCTGGCATTCACCGCAACGCCCTACCCATTTTTGGGAGGTCCAACCGCACTCGCTACAGCGGAATGGATCTTTTTCAACCTTGGCCATGAGGTGAGCCTAAAGCAAAGGTCTGACGCGTGCGACAGGTGCGACAGGTGCGCGTGCAGGAGGTCTAACGCGTGCGACGCGTGCGCGTCCGCTACTTGCCGGCTTGAAGTGTTGCTGGGTGCTGAATAACAAAGAGCGGCAGGCTGCGTGCCTGAGCATCCTTAATGCCCTGTACGCGCAGATCGCAATGCTTAGCCAAAATGTCATATGCATCTTGACCCATCAAAGCGGTCAACTCTGCGCGGTTAGAGATGTAGACAGGCTCGCTACCTACGTGAGCTTCGGTATTGCTAGTGCAGTACCAATCGAAATCGTCACCGCCATCGCCCCAACCCAAGCGCTCGTACTCTCCAATAACCGTGATTGAATATTCGCGCTCGCCAACTTCGCGCGTTTCAAAGCTGCGACGTAAAGGTAATTGCCAACAAACATCTGGTTTAGTTTCAACGAAGTGACGATCTTCTTTCAGTGCTAAATGATGAAGCACACATCCAAATGATCCAGTGAATCCAGGAGCTTCGTGACCTTTACGGTTTAAGAAGATGCACGCATCATTTACGGTGCGAGTCTTTCTTTCGTTATCTTCATCTAAATCTGTGATTCGAAGTTGGCCGCCAGGTTTCTTTGGACGAGCTTCTTCATAAAATTGCCACATTGCAGGAGTCAGATGCTGGGCAGCAAGTTGAACGCGCTTCTCATCTGCTTCATCTGAGTACATCGCACCTTCGGTGCAACAACCATCATTTGGACGGTCTTTAAAGACACCTTGGCAACCATCTCCGTAGATGCAGGTCCAATTTGAGGTGAGCCAGGTGAGATCACATTTAAAGATCTCTAACTCATCGTTTGGATCAGCAAACTCGACCCAGTCGCGGGCAAAACCTGGTTTAACTTCGGACATAGTCGCAGAGCCTACGCGTACTCTTACGCTATGGCTAATCAACAGAAGGTCGCAGTTCTTGGTGCCGGAGTGATGGGCGAAGCTCTTATTGCAGCCCTTATTGGCTCTGGAGTTAAGTCGTCATCAATTGCCATTGTTGAAAAGCGTCCAGAGCGCTGCAGTGAATTGGTTGGTAAGTACGCAATCACAGTGGAGAGCCTCGAGAACGCAGCCTCGACCAGTGATGTGATTCTCTTAGTTGTTAAACCTCAAGATATGCAGGCTCTATTGGCTGAGATCAAGCCTCACATCAATAAGAACGCTTTAGTTTTGAGTTTTGTAGCGGGCAAGAAGATCGGATTCATTCAAGAGAATTTGAGCGATTCACAGCCCGTTGTGCGCATCATGCCAAACACTCCTACGTCGGTGGGTCTTGGCGCTGCTGGATATTCATTTGGCAGTGCAGTTACAGAAGAGCATCGTGTATTTGTCGCTTCACTTTTGGCTGCTGCAGGTAAGGCAGTCGAAGTGGATGAATCTTTGCAAGATGCGATTACCGCAACGAGTGGATCAGGTCCTGCTTACTTTTTCGCCTTTGTTGAAGCGATGGTCGAAGGTGCTATTGCGCTAGGTCTTTCACGCGAAGATGCAACAACGTTGACAATACAAACGATCGTTGGTTCAGCAGCCCTCCTTGAGAAATCTGGTGATTCACCAACAACTTTGCGTGAGAAAGTCACCAGCCCCAATGGAACAACTGCCGCCGCTCTTGCCTCGTTTAGCCAAGATCATCTCTCTGAAATTGTTGCTCGTGCCATGAAGGCTGCGCACGCTCGCTCTCAAGAATTGGCTTGATATGAAGCGTTTTGCAGTGGCCGTCATTGCGGCACTCCTTATTTCCACTCAACCTGCAGGCGCTGTGCCGAAAACAATTGCAGCAAGTGAGATTACAAAGGTTGCAGCGATCGCAGAACACGAGGGAGCCACAATTTCTGGCCAAGGAATCACGATTTTCTCTAATGCCGAGAAGAAAGTACTTGTCTCATCGATCGATTTCACTGGCGCCGAGAAGTGGAAGCTTGTTATTGAAGGCTCTGCTGACCAGGTAGCTATGGCGGCAACGTCAGATAAAGAAGGCAATACGTGGTTAGCAGGGCTCACTTCAGCGATTGAAGCTGTTGAGAGCAAGACTGCAACGGGTGCTCCGATAAATGTAGACGGTGTTGTTGTTGAACCAGTTCCAGGGCTGCGAAATGATTTAAACACATTAACTTTATGGAAGATATCTGCGACCGGAACCCTAGTGAGCACTTACTCCGACACCGCCACAGCACCACTTTTGATTACCGCGCTCTCGCACTCCAGCAGTGGAATCTCGATTCTAGGTGATCGTGGTGCTGGCACTGTCCTGATCAACTCAACGCTTGCCGGAAAATTCACTACCGCCAAAACAATTGGCACGGCAAAGAGTGCATTTACATCGATCATTAGAAACAGCGATGGCAGCGCACAGATCTACGGAGCAAGCAGCGAAACTCTGGGCGGCAAGAAACTTGTCGGAGCACGCGATGGAATCTTGGCTAAGGTAAATAAGAGCGGAGCTCTCACTAGCGTTGTCCGAAGTTCTGCAACGAAAGCAACGCGATCTTGGCAGAGTGCAACAGCAAGCTATTTTCTTGTGGGCGATGTCAAGGTAGGCGGCAAGAATGAGAGCGCATTTACGAAATTCAATGCAAGTTTTACCCCAACCTGGACGCTAAGACTTTCATCCCAAGGTGCTCAACTTGCAGCCGTTGCAGCTAGCGGCGCTCACTATGCACTCTTTAATTCATCATCGTCGATTCCTGGAGTAACGGGCTGGAAACCAAGTACACCAACTCCGCTAATCCTTCGATTCGATAGCAAGGGTGTAATCACCCAAGCACTCAAGGCTTCACAGGTAACGGGTGCAAGGACGATGACGCATATTGCTGGAGTTGGAATTGTGATCGTGAGTCAGGCTGGAATATTTAAAGGTTAAGGTCTATAGCCGCTAGCGCCAGACCAACCACCTGCTTAATTTACGAGGGGTTGGAATATCGGGGCTTTAAAATGAATTAATCATCATCGTCATTAAAAAAAGAATCATCATCGTTATTATTGGAAAAAGGCATACCTACTATGGGCATTGGAACCGTTACATCCTTACCCTTAACTTTCAGTTTGGTACCCGCGGGGATAGAAACACATCGACCCCGCCGCACGTTCTCGCTATAAGCCCAGTCAGAAACAGTTAAATGAACATTCTTGGAGCAAGTGGTGCAAAATCTTTGTGACTCATTGCCATCAGTCTTGAGAAGTTCATCCCACTGCATTGAGCATTCAAATGCCAGAACGGATTCGATCTCTAGGGGATGGCGAGATACACCTCGTTTTAAAGCCGCAAGAAACTTACGCATATTGCCAGAATAAATCTAATGCTTTCGAGAGTCAATGAAGTAGATGGTCAAACTGAGGGAAGCCTGAATGGAGAGCGCTTTGGCTTAGACTCAGTCAGGAACCTTCACAGATTCTTGAGCGCAAGGGTTCAGACTTAATCTACGAGCAATAGAACTTAAAGCGGATAGGGCGAAAGCTTTTTATCGAGCCTTGTTCTCCTGTGATGCAATTTTTAGAACTGTAAATAAAGTTGCAACGGCTAATACAGCGATTGGAACCGCGACATAGTAGAGACCTGCCTCAGCTTGATATTTCACAACACCGAGTGCAATGAGGTTTGCTAGAACCGCTGGGGCCTTCCCGTAATTCTTACCTGCTTTATAACCACGCCCACATTGAATGAGTCCGAGTCCACCTGCGATGGAAAAGAGCACCACTCCCAGAAGTGGCAGGATCTCTCTGTTCTCATGAGTGAATCCGAAAAAAATCATCCATGCACCTAGCGCTAGCACTACAGCACCTTCGACGAAGAGGAGGGTAGAAGCGATTGTTCGAGGGAGTATCTGACGAGAAGGTGAAGTCATGAAAACTAGGCTATCGCTAGACGGTATTGATTGCACTTTCTTTTTGTGACTCGCGTGCTACTTCCGTGACAATTTACCCAGAATATTCGCATGACGGAATAAGTGATCAACTTACACATTGCGCTGCTCCACCACTCCTTTACTCCCACCTGCATCGCATGCTCTCTGGATCTAAAAGATCGGGTGCGCCACTCACTCTGGTTTTGATTACGGTTCCGATACTCAGTGGCCTAGAAGAAATCCTTGCTATGGCACACGTCATCAATCAAGTGATGCGTAAAGAAGACCTCAGTGGACGAACAGGGCACTTTGAATTTGTGATCGTACTTTCAGGAAGTATTTCCAGCGGTGAAAAATTCTTGGAGAGGGTAGGTAAGGCTACAAAAATTGCATTTACCTCAGAGCTTGTTGAGTGGGTTCGAGAAGAGACCTCTCTCCAACTTCTCTACCGTTTAGATTTGGCTGCAGAAAGTTCAGCGAAGACTTACGCCGCTTCTCTGACTAATTCGAGGAAATAGAAGTCCTCGAAGATATCCCCAAGATTTTGAAAAGTTCAGCATCTTGTCAGTAAGTTATCTACTTTGCGCCACATGGAAACTCGGCAATTATCTCCAATCCCGTCTCGCGCCTCAGACTACGTCAGCGTTGAGAAGAAGATTGAAAAAATGGACATTGAAGTTACATATGGGCCAATTGCGCACCTCATGAAAGATCCAACAATCGAGGAAATTTGGATCAACTCTCCCGAGAGAATTTTTGTAGCCCGTGGAGGAAAGAGTGAGTTAACAAATTTGGTGCTCAAAGCTGCAGACGTAAGACAACTCATCGATCGGATACTTATGTGGAGTGGTCGACGTATCGATCTCACATCGCCATTTGTTGATGCACAACTTCCCGATGGAAGCCGATTGCACGTCGTAATCCCGGAGATTACCGCTGAGCATTGGTGTGTAAATATCCGAAAGCATCTGATGCGCAGCATGGGTATCAGTGAATTGGCCAATCGGGGAATGATGAGTCAAGAGATTGCAACGCTTCTAAGCCGGTGCGTTAAGTCAGGCATGAACATTCTCGTGTCGGGTGGAACTCAGTCAGGTAAAACAACCCTTCTCAATTCACTGGTCTCACAGACGCCCGTCCAAGAACGCGTGATAACTATCGAAGAAGTCTTCGAACTAAAGCCACAGTTGCCTGACGTCGTAGCGATGCAGGTCAGAACAGCAAATCTACAAGGTGGCGGAGAGATCCCCATGAGACGATTAATCAAAGAAGCACTTCGGATGCGCCCCTCTCGACTCATTGTTGGTGAAGTGCGAGAAGCAGAGGCGCTTGATCTATTGATTGCCTTGAACTCAGGTCTACCAGGAATGGGCACGATTCACGCAAATTCATCGCGCGATGCAGTTATCAAACTTCAGACTCTTCCATTACTAGCAGGAGAAAATATTTCACATAAATTCATTGCCCCAACAGTTGCATCTGCACTAGACCTCATTGTTCAAGTCAAACTCAACGGCGAGGGTTTACGAAAAATTGTTGAGGTTTCTTGGGTAACTGGGCGATACGAGAACGATCGTGCCGAAATTGAAACTCTGTGGTCCTGGAATGGTGACGAATATGTCAGGGGGGTTGCCACGGCATTTCCAATTGATCAGTGGTGGGTGCAGCATGAACTTGATAGCTATCGATTACGAAGTGCATCTGGTGAATTGCGACATGAACCCGAAAAAGGTTGATTATGCGGCACATTAAACGGCTTACTCCGTTTCTTCTCTCATTCAATAGCTGCTTTCTAGTCGTTTATTTCTTGACATCATCACCTTTACTAGCGATGGCATTCGCTCTGCTAACACTTGCATTTACATATGTGGTTGTCAGTGGCCGAAGGGGAAAATATGAACTCGAAGTAAGCGCATCTTGGCCTGAAGTTATTGATCACTTGGTCTCGGCAATTCAAGCTGGAATGTCCCTGACCGAAGCGCTAACAGAACTTTCAACTCGAGGTCCCTTGGTTATGAGGCCAGCATTTTCTAATTTTAAGTCTCGAATCTTTGAGGATGGAAACTTTGATCAGGGAATTCAGTACCTTGCAGGGCATTTCAAGAGTCATGCAAGCGACCAGATATTTCAGGCTCTCCTGATTTCTAAGTCACTGGGAGGAAGTGAGCTTCTCTCGATCTTGAGAACACTCAGCAATTTTCTTCGCGAGGATCTAGCGCTGCGAAACGAAATTGCTGTGAAGCAATCGTGGATCAAGAACTCCGCGCATCTATCTTCGGCCGCCCCATGGCTACTGCTCCTTCTCTTAGCGATGCAACCCTCCACAGTGCAGGCTTTTTCAACAGTAACGGGAGCGGGAATTCTATTCATTGGTCTATTCATGACCGTGCTGGCGTATATCTGGATGACCTTTCTTAGCCGGCTACCCAGCGTTCCACGCGTTTTTGGAGGCGATCGATGAACTCACTTCTGCCATCACTCTTGCTATCGAGTTCTGCCGTGTTGCTTTTAATTCTTGGTGACAATCCTCGACGCGAAGCAAAGAAAATTGTCGGAAGAACTAAGGACCGCTCATTAGTAAAAAGTCGAATCTATGAGTTGAACCGAGGGAGCCAGGAAGAGTACGAGGAATTTCGTTATCTTCAGATACTTTCTGCATCAACTTCAGTGCTAGTTGTCTTTGCGCTATCTTCCCTAAGTCATCAATCTATTGTTGCAACGATCTTTCTCAGCATAAGTATTGCGGCGGCTTCATATCTCTTTTCTGATAGAAGACTAACGACCGCAGTTAAAAAACAGCGCAGTGCCATCGAGGCAGAATTTCCAGCAATTATTGAAATGTTGACTTTAGCTATCTCTGCAGGGGAGTCGCCACTAATCGCCTTCAAGCGCATCGCAGAAAATTCACATGGCCACTTAAGTGTGAGATTTCGCCTCGTGGTCGCGCGAGTTCATCAAGGGACGCCCTTCCATTCGGCGCTTGATCTGATGGGGCGCGATGTTAACTCTCCGCTGGTCCGTAAATTCATTGATTCGATGGTCAATGCAATGGTTCGAGGAGCTCCAATTACAGAAGTTCTCGTTAGACACGCTCAGGAGGCACGAGACCATCAACGGAATCGAGTTTTAGCTGCCGCGGGAAAAGCAGAGATCTCGATGATGATCCCGGTGGTTTTTCTGATTCTTCCCATCTCAATTCTCTTCGCACTCTGGCCTTCTTTAACGAATCTCAACCTATTTGCCAGTTAGAGACGAAGAAGAGCAAGCAAGAAGAGCAAGCAAGAAGAGCAAGCAAGAAGAGCAAGCAAGAAGAGCAAGCAAGAAGAGCAAGCAAGAAGAGCAAGCAAATAAACCTAAAGAAGCGGGAGAAAGAAATGCAGAAACTAACTAGAAGCGGGGAATTCACAGCCAAGGTTCTTCAGAGCTCAATGTGGATGCAAAAGAGAGTTATAGCGCCATTAAATGCACTTAAAGAGAAGAAACCAATGAAGATGATGAAAGATGAACGAGGCGATGTTCCAGGATGGGTTCTAGTCGTCTTGATGACCACAGGTTTAGTAACGGCAATCTGGACTATTGCAGCGCCGCGACTATCTGCAATACTCAAGAATTCACTTGATGCCATGAACGGCATTCGATAAGTGATTCGATGTAGAGATGCATTGAGATTCATTAAAGATGATCGAGGCAATGTAGAGAGTTCATTGGTTATGATCCCTCTACTTCTTCTCTTTCTTGTTGGTATGCAACTGATTCTGGCGATAGGGATGAGAGACGCAGATGCATTATCAGCTTCAGACCAAGCTTCTACTCGGGCAATCTCAGGCCACTTTTCAGAATCAGATGAAGAGCGGAAGCTTGATTCCCCTGATCGGTTCTCGAATCTTTCAATGTTGATAACACTGCATAGCCGGAAGATCCCAGAGCTAGTTCCAGGTCTTGCCGCCCTTTTCGGACGTGAACTTGAGACTGATGCCCGGGGGATCGCGATTATTGAGAACACGCGATGAAAAGATTAGCGACGAGAATATTGCGGCTTGCCAAGAAAGCTCTACTACGAGAAGAAGGTAGCGCCAGTGTCGAATTCGTCTTACTAGCGCTACCGCTCTTT
>Ga0209230_10000931_pt1 | contig 11645 bp, 20 predicted proteins | sample LakOntMetagenome_FD_187467 | JGI IMG/M metagenome (GOLD analysis project Ga0209230, IMG submission 187467) | Freshwater and sediment microbial communities from Lake Ontario - Sta 18 epilimnion Metagenome (SPAdes) (version 2) | ecosystem: Environmental > Aquatic > Freshwater > Lentic | place... | reverse complement strand
TCAAGATTATGAATTACAAGAAGGTGTTGAAACTATTGAGTCAACTCTTGGTATTAGAGGTAATGATAGTTCACTTGATTGTGATTACATTTATAATGTTTGGAAATTGAATGAAGATTTATTTGATGAAGATAGATTAACCAACAACATTAATAGACCAACATTTAAAAAAGTAGAATTTGATTGGTATTTGTGGGAAACTCAGTGGGTTAAACAAACCTATAGACATCAAATTGAAACTTATAGCTCAGAAAAAGGTGATATATATAGTTACGTTTATGGAATGAATCAAGATGGTGATTACGCAATTTGGGATGGAAATTTGATTGATACCGAGTATTTAAATTCTGATACTACTGACGATTCTATTGATGATACTAGTTTTACAATTCTTTAAATATTATGGAAAAACACAAATTACTTTCATTAGTTAAAAAAACAGCAAACTACTTTGATGACTACTCATCACCTAACTCCGTATACCAATCTTTATGGAATGATAAACATTTCAAACCATTATTAGATAGAATGTCACCCGAAGATATTATTTTTTATAGTTTCTTAATTCCTATTAATAATAAGGAACAAGATATTGATGAATCTTACGATAGAATTGAAACAAATATGTTTGCCGTTGAGTTAATTGAAATTTATAATACCGAACCTGAGGTTGATTGCCCTAATTGTCATAACGGACAAGAACCTTGTGACAATTGTGATGGAACAGGTGAAACAGAATGCGATAGATGTGATGGTAATGGTGAAGAGGATTGCGACTATTGCGATGGTTCAGGTGTTTATGAAGATGGTGAAGAATGTGATATGTGTGAAGGTTCCGGAAGAATGACTTGTGGAAAATGTGATGGTAGTGGAGAAGAATCTTGTCAATATTGTGGTGGTGATGGTGAGACAAATTGTTACGAGTGTGACGCAACAGGAAATATATATAGTGATGAACAAGTTGAGATTCAAAATTTAGATTATATATCTTGGAGTGGCCGTTGGAAAGATTATTTTTTCAAAGCAAAACCTGACGAACAATTAGATGAAGAAGACACTAAAAACTTTGGGTTCAACTCCCAAACAATATTGTTGGGTGTGTCTGCGGAAATTAGTGAAGAGTATTTAGGATATGAAAATGGTAACATATTATTATATGTAGCTAAAGACACTAAAGATATACATCTAAAAAAAACAAACGAAAGAATTTTAATTTAATCCTCGTAATTACGATAATTATCCAAATGTTGTGAGATTGCCTCATAAACGTTAGGTAAGTAAAATCTTCTTATCCACATACTGTATGAGGCGAGATTATCAAATTTTTTATTCCACTCAATAGAAGTATAAGATTGATTATTATTCAAATCGCCTAATAAAATTGGGTTACTCTCTGAATCTACCGCTTGGTATAATTCGGTGTCAACGGGAATATTACCATAACCATCCCAAAATGGTGTTGCCATACTAGATGTTGATTCATCATTATAATCATTATAATAATCACCACTCCAATCACACTCCCAATTAACCACACCACTAAAACCATCATAACTTAATTGACAATTTTTATACTTCATAGGGAATAATTTTTCCCTAAATAAATAACTAAGAATATTATTTGCCATTTCAAAATTTATTTGACAATCACTTTTTTGTATTAACTCCATAGTAGTTAAACCCAACATTGATTTTGTTTCATCAAACCCCTCTTTATCTATTAACTTTTGTAATGCGATTTCTAACTTTGCCATATTATTTATTCACTATTTATATAAATATACATATTTATTGTTATGAACAAAGATAAATTATTACGACTATTTCTTAAAACCATAGATACGCCCCTTAATATCAATGGATTATTATTATATCCTCAACTTAACGAGGACTCTATTGAATGGGATATAGAAAACCCTAACGATATATCTTACAGTAATTTTGTTGTTGATGGACACCTTGAGGAATCACTATACGACTTTATGGTAATGACCGGAACCAAAGATTTACCAGAGTGGGGTTCAGACATTTACGAAAAATATTGTAGAGTGGGAAATGTAAGATATTTTTATATTAACCAAGAATTAAGAGATGAAATTAATGCTAAATGCAATAATTTTACATCTATTAAGTTAGTAGATGATGAAGAACTTAACTCGGAATGTTATATTATGAATTGGGATATTGGTTATGAAGATTCTGAAATGTTTAATTTTTACTTATCATTAGAATTAACCAACCCAAAAATTGATGGTGTAGATGTTGATGATGATACACTTCACGATTTTATTCAGAATTTTACTTATAATGACACTGCTCAAGAACAAGAGTTAGATGCTGTTTGGCACATTATAACAGAAATAATTGATAATAAAAATATGTATGATAGCACATATATGTATTCAAACGCTGTTATTGGATACTTTGACCAATTTGGGAATGGTTTGACTTAATAAGAGAAATCAACATCAAGACAAACATTTGGAAACCAAGTTTCAACCTCATCGAGAATTGAATCTTTAATATCATCCTCAACCCAACTTGGCAAATCTGAAACATATTTTAAATAATCCCAATCACCTTCAAAACCAACCTTTATTTCAATTGGTTCAAGATATATGGTTCCACTATATTTACAACTTTGATATTTTTCGGTCTCCCAAAGAGCAACTTTACCAATCTTATAAGTTACAGACCAATCAGCATAATCATCATCAGCAGATGAATAAGGCATACTATATTGACCTTCCATAGTTGTAACTTCATCAAACAATTTAATGATGTTTTTTTTAATTGATTCTATTTTTCTATCTTCCATTATATGTAGTCAGAGAATATTTCATTTATGTATTTATCTACCAAACTACTATCCGGGTAATCCGGCATTCTAAAGTCAAGCCAAGGTTCATCACCATTGTCCATAAAAGTATTCATCATATTTAACCAACTAGTAACATAATCAAGGTTATTCGCATAATACCCCCAATTACTAGTGTCCGCAACAAATTTCTTAATAGAATTAACAACCTCATTTGGTTTAAATTTTATTATGTAGGTTTCAATAAGTTTGTCAGGATTATGACTTGTTGGTCTTGAATCCCATTTACCCGATTTCACATCAAAGAATGTTTCCAACTCACTCATAGCGTCATTATATATTTCTGTTTCATACGCATTGTTATAAGCGTTGGAATGAATACTATATAAGTCACCGGTTACATCAGGTAAATAATCATTATCAAGTAAATACATAAATGATTCTTCATCACCAATAACATCACCAACATTCTCCGGTGTTAAATAAAAAATACCTTCTTCAGAATAATTGTTAAATAAATCAGGTGAACTATCATCAACCTCAATTTTCCAATTAGTTAACACATCTAACATATGTTGTTTTAATCGTTCTATGTTCTCGGGGTTCAACTCTTCAATAACATCTCTATATACATCATCGGTAGTATTGCTGTAATGTTCCCAATTATCTTCACCAAATATGGCTTTAACATAATCTCTTGCAGTTAAATTTCTTCCATTATTATCAAACAACTCAGCTAAGTCTTCTTTATCTGTAATTCTTAAATAACATCCATCATCTTTAAATTCTATATCATCTAATTGAGCTATACAATATTTTAATGTTTCTTTATCGTTTAAGACGTTTAATAAGTAATTCAGTATCTCTAGTTGATAATCACTTAAATTATCGTCAAAAGGGTCAATATATTGTAATAGATTTTGTTTATGGAAGAACTTAAGTATTTGTTCCATACTACCAAAGAATCCAAGTAAATCTTCAAATTCTCCGGAATTAAATTCGTCTATATATTCTTGTAAATGTGGCTTCATATTATTGTTGACTAATATATTCTGAATCAAATATTACTTTAATTCCTGTTTTTGATGTTATGTTCTCCTTGAAATAATCATTTATACCCCACTGAACCTCGTCACTAACTTCCCACCCATAATCATCATCATTTAACGCATCTTCTAATGTTCTATTCTCACCATTTGAAACGGTAACTGTTCCCGACAAATCATTAACTTTTACACTAACAACAACATTTGGTTGTTTTTCATCCAATTCCCAATAGTCAATGTCATCCACCTCAAAGAAGAAATCGTATCCACCATACTCATCTATGTGATGAGGATTCTGAAGTAATAAGGTTTTGGCAAGTTCTTTTGATTCTTCTTCACCTCTCCACTCAATTAGATATTTGTAGGCTTGGTCGTAAGTAAGTTCACCTCGATTATCCAAACCAAAAAAAGATATAAAATCTTCATTTATATCACCACCCATTTTATCAAAAAATTTGAATATTATGTTTTTGTGTTTGGATTCCGTTATTATTAATTTCATTCTTTTCTATGTGGTAATTTTAATTATAATTATAAATAGTTAATAACCAAATAAAATATCAAATTTATGGCACATTCCGTAATCCACGCAAAATCATCCGCAAAAAAATATGGTGGAGTATACACCGACTATCTATTTCTTCACGAATGGATGGATGTATCCAAAAATTGGTTACCACATTCATTACATAGAGTATTTAGACATCATAGCATGGGAATACAAGAAGCTGAAGAAAGATTTGGAACTCACTTTACAAATTCAGACGGTAAAGTAGTGTATACTAGATATATTTTAACCGACCATATTAAAGAAGATTGTTATAATTATGTTCCAACACCTCGTGAATGGATACAAGCAATAGACGCAAAAGAAAAACCGGTTTGGATGATAAGAACACTAGACATTAATGTAGATTAATATATTTATAATAAAAAGATTTATGCAACCACAAGTAACTGACGAACAATTAAAATCATTAAAACATTTCTCGTTTTATCTACAATCATACGGAGCTGAAACCGCTTATAAAGAATACTATATAGAATCGTGTGGTTTAGATTGGGAAGATGAACAGTTTCACTCACCACAAACAAACATATCTATAGAAACTTACGCAAAAATTGATGAAGTTCTTAATGAAATTATTGAATCCAACGAACTATTTGAAAACGCTACCACAGATTGTGACCTTAGAGGACAATTAACCCTTGAAATAGATTGTATTGAAAGAACATTAACAGCGTCCGCAACTCAATGGGAATTTGAAAGTAACGGATTTGAGTTCTCAAAAACTTTAGAAGAAATTTCTGAAGATTATAGTGAAGAAACATATAACGAAGTTTTAAGGATATTTGAACTGATTGGTGAAAATGGTGAAGGTGAAGCAAGATTTCAAGGTGGTGGTGATAGCGGAGCTTTAGATGGTGATATTGATATCAACGGGTCATCTGAAGATATGCCAAAACTTATTGAAGATATGTTATATCACTGGTTAGAAGAAACTAATGTAGATTGGTATAACAACGAAGGTGGTCAAGGTAGTTTTATATTTAATCCATCAGATTCCCAAATTTATTTAAATTTAGAACAAAACTACGAAGAAAATGTTAACGTTCCGATAAACTTTGAAATAAAATTCTAAAATATAAAACCCCCTGATTTCTCAAGGGTTTTTTTATGAAAAAAACTTTGTATGAAGTAGGATTTTACCGATTTTACTGATATTTATATAATATGAAAGAACTAAAAAAACCTGAACAAAAAAAAGTTAAAATATCAATAACTTTAAGCCCTGATTTAGATAAACAAATGGAGGATGAATTAACTAATAAATCAAGATTAATTGAAAAATTATTAAGAGAGTATTATGGAAACAAAAATTTGTAGTAAATGTAAAGTTGAAAAGGATATTTGTGAATTTCATAAAAGTAAACAAAACAAAGATGGTTTATCTTACAAATGTAAAATTTGTGTAAATTTACTCCGAAAACAAAATTATTATAAAAATATTGATAGAGAACATTTAAGAAATAACTCAAAAGAATATTCAAAAGAATATTCAAAAGAATATTCAAAAGAATGGAGAGAAAACAATAGAGAAAAATTAAATCAATATTATAGAGATAGATATCATTCTGACCCCACAAATAAAATAACACATAATCTTTGCGCCCGACTTAATAAATACATAAAATTAAATAAATTAACAAAAAATAATAAATCAATAGAATATATTGGATGCTCCCCATTTGAATTAAGAGTATATATTGAATCACAATTTACTGACGGGATGTCTTGGGATAATTATGGTGTATATGGTTGGCATATTGACCATATAATACCTAAATCACTAATAAAAACCGAAGAAGATTTAATTAAAATTTCCCATTATAGTAATTTAAGACCATTATGGGCTTTTGATAATTTAAGTAAAGGTAATAAAACATCATAAAAAAAAGGAGACATATGTCTCCTTTTTATATAGTCAGGTTGGAAGTTCAATAATAAAAATCTAAAAGAGTTTTAAGTTTTGACCGTTTAGGTTTGAGAATTTGAATCTTGAGTTTTGAATGTCCGTCTTCATCACAATCATTTATCAACGCTTTCTGAATAATTTGTTAGGTAATGGTGTGTAACCATCCGTCTCATTAAATCCCTCCCGAACACTGAACTATTATATTTCGGTATTCTGATTATGGTTATCCAAAATATCCTGAAGTTCCTCAATTTGCCCCTCCATAAATTTAACCATCTCATCTCTCTCAACCACTGATACCTCAGCAGTTTTTACCGGTGGATTCTCTCTATTTCGTGAGTAATAATCAGCACTCACACCTTCAGTACAATCCAAAGATTTTAATCTTGAAATTGTAGATTTTAATTCAGACAATCTGAATATTTTATCATACACCGGAGTGTTAGCATTGTGGATTTTGGTTTTAAGTTCCACCAACTCATTACTTTTCTCATTGATTTGCTCAAGCATATCTTTAGGAGAATATGGTCTCACATTTCCAACCTCAACTGAATTGTACTGAGACAATCTAGCGTAAAGTTCTTGGATTTCTTTAACCAATCGGTTTTTTTCTTTTAACGATTTCTTTACGTTCATAATATTTGTTTTATTGTTTGTTTGGATATTATAATCTATTTTTTTTAAAAGTCAAATTACCACACTTCATATCCGAATATTTTAAACTCACTACCACGTAAATCTTTTCCCGATTCTTCCATAGGTTCCGCAATATGTTTTTTGAAATCATCCGGTTTCATCAATACCCCCTCAATAAACCCAAAGGTTCTTGCCGTAGTATTAACAAAACTCAAAAATGTATCATTTTCTGATTCCGGAATATTCTCGGTTAAAACAAAAAAATACTCCCTAACCTCAGGATATCCATAATGTAAATAAAAGAACCGGTATTCCGGGTGCCTCCTCATTTGGGGGTACTCCTTGTATATCTCAGACAACAAGGAGTTCAATCTTTTACAATATTGTCCCATTACATTATGTATTTTAAAACCCATTGACCATCCCACTTTTTAACTTGAGATTTAGGAACCCAAAATTCCATTTCACCAATCTCTTCAACTCTTCTCAAGTAATCCTCACGGAATCTGTCGGCTTGACTTATGTCAGTGATGTAAGGGATTCTCATATGTTTAGCACAAGTCTTCCCAACACCTGTTAACATTGAAAACTCATCAGTCAATGTTTTAGCACAACATCTACAAACTTTACTTCTTCCTGTTGTCATTTTTCCTGAGAACTTGAATGCCTTTGGTGAAACTGCCAACAACTTAGTAATGTCAATAACCATTGGGTTAAATTCTAATCCGTAAGTCTCTTTCATTTGTTGACCAATTTTACGTCCAACAGTTACAGTATCACCCGGAGTCGGAATTTTAAAATTACGAGTGTCCTCTTTATCAATATCCTTTTGGATTTGAGTTAACGTAGCGTTTACTTGTTTGTCAGACAATGTTCCGTATTTAAGTAACTTACCTTTGATTTCGTTGATGAAATTATTTGGTCCATCATACTTGGCAATCTTTTGTAAGTTTTCAGACATTGTATCAACATTAACGGTTTGAACACTTTTAAGTGCTTTCTCAGCGAATTCCACTTGTTTAGGTGTTAAGTTTCCCCATCTCTCTAAAGATGATTTAAGATTTAATAAGAATTTGTTAGAACCTTGATAATTTCTAACTTTTGATGTCGTTGATGTGGCGGTAGTTGTCATAGTATATCTGTTTTGTGGTTACAAAGATAATACTATTTTTGATATAAACAAAAAAAAAGGAACTAAATGTTCCTCTTTTTTAATTTAATAATTCTATTTCCGTGTTATCATCCGTCAAGTGACTCGGATAAGTTCTCAGTATGTCTTGTTTAATTGTTTTCATAATATTATCTAATAGTTCGGGGTCATCTTTAAAATTAGAATCCGGAATCATTTTTCTACCAATCATTTTACCCGCCTTAAGAATTTCAACAGATATTTTAATTTTACCATCAACATCTTCAATATCTTTAATCATAAAATTAACTCTATGAGCATTGTCTCCATAACCTCCACTAATTAATTTTGATTGATTAGTCTTATTATCTTTATGTGTCACAAAACTTGTTACCCTATCAGATTTAACTCTATCAATATTATAACTACCATTTATAAGACGTTCCATCTCACCTTTAGTTATACTCATAACATTTGCTCGTAAATTTGAATCGTATTTAACCGGGTCAATTTGACTCATTTGTTTTCTAGTAGAACTTGAATAGGTATCTAATGTTCTATACCATTGGTTATTAATAAATAAAAATACCGGATACCAACCATATGACTCAATAACATAATACCAATCATTGTTATTGTTTACATTCCATTGTCCTTCAATGTTTGAACCTTTAAACGGCATCTTAGCTGTCGCATATTCATAGGCGGTATTGTTGCTAACTTTTCTTTGTTTAAATTGTCTATAGTCCTTAAAATTGTCTTTAGTTAAACTTTTATAGTCTCCATCAGGTCTGAAGTTAGCCGTATATATTTCGTAATACATTGTAGCATCACTTTGTGAGAACCCAAAGTATCCTAACATTTCTTTAATAAGTCGAATCATTTCAGGTTTGGTCCCCGATTTCTGTTTATTATCGTTAATAAATTTAAACAACAAAATCTCCTTCTTACTTAAGACAGGTTCTTCTTCTTGTTCTCTTAATATACGTTTAATTAATTCTTTCATTTTATTTTAAGAATCTTAATTTGTACAAAGTAGAATAGATTAATTCTTGAATTGTATCAATTTGATTTTGAATGTAAGATTCTTTCACACTTTTTCTATTTTTTTCAACCATAGTATCTAACACTTTAAAGTACTTAATAACTTGTTCAGAACTTTGATAATCTTCAGTTTTGATTGATTTATAACTGGTAAGAACATCATATTTACCTTGATAACTTTCAATTACCCCATCAACTAACCCATCAATCCCTTCATAATAATTTTGAAGAGCTTTATGTTCTGAATATGATTTTGTTTGTAAATGAAAAATATGCACTTGAGTTTGTGAATGTAATAACATAGATACCATATCTTGAAAACTTGCGTTATTTTTTGTGTCATCTACTTTAACATCACTGTCATCTTCTTCTTGTTCTCTTAAAAACATATCTCTTTTTTTAAATTGAATTAATTTTTTTTCCATTTTATTTTCCTATTATCAGGTCGTCAAACCCTAATTTATTCATTCCTCCAATTTCTTTATCATCTTCTAATTCGTCATACATATAAGCTTTAACTACTGATGTAATACTTTGCTCCGCTTGAGCTATTTTACTTTCCATCCAATCATCCAATTGTTCGTTCTCATCCTCTTCCATCTTCTCCCACATTTTTTCTGCTAACTTAGCAATAACATATAACTGTTGTTTTGCCATATATGAACCTCTACCTTCACCTTCTTTAATAGTTTTCATTTTGGTAACCAACTTTTCAAGTTGTTTTTCTGTTAATATAAAATCCTTCATACTTAGTTTATTTATAAATATCATATAAAACAAAAAACCCCCACATTATGTGAGGGTTAATTTTGGACCGACATAAAGTCGGCGACTCCACCATCTTGTTTTTAACGAGAACTAAGAAAACTCCGTGTGTGATGAAACTCTAAGACCATCAACTTCTTTATCATAATACTTGGACATATCGGTGAAAGGTTTATAATGAGCCAATCTACTTTGTTCGTCCATATAATTCTTATCCAACACATAACCATCAGGTTGTCCCCACTCTAACGCCATCTTAATGAACTCTTCGGTATTTTGTATTTCACCATATTCATTAACAATTCTACCTGAACGAATGAACTTTAATAGTTCTTCCTTATTAGTGTAGTATTTACCATCTTGGAAGTTCCATAAGAATTTCCACCCTGAACTTCTTTTCCCAATATGAATCTTCAATCCATCAATGAACTCATCCCAAGCAGACCATCTCTCAAAACCTTTCTCAATGTCTCTAAACTCATTCATTATACTCTCTGAACTCCATATGTCCAAATCGTTTATTTGTTCAACCAAGTTAAGGTATTTGACTCTAACCTCACTCGCTTTTGAAATTTTGTAATAATTTGTACTCATACCTTTTTATTATTTAGTTACTAATGCTTCTACTTTACTTCTCATATGGTCAGCCAACGACATTTCAAATGTTGATGTAACAATAACTGAATCCACCAAATATTTGAATGGAACGTGAATTAAGAAATCACTCCCGTTAAAGAAAGTCAAATCGTTTTTCAATTCAAGACACCCCTGAACCATCTTCAAGAATAATTTGAATTGGATTGCATCCACAAATGTTTCGTTTAACAGTTTCCCAAACTTCTCGTTCTCAATTTTGATTATGTAATTTGATGTAGTCATATGTTTTATTTTTTACAAAGATAATACTATTTTTCATTATACCAAATTATTTTTTCATTGGATATAAAATTGTTTCTAAAGTTGATTTGTAAGCCGCAAAACCAAATGGGTTATCCCTAGTCGGAGTTTCCTTACATTCAATATAAGCATTTTCAAATAATTCAATTGCGTAATCAATCCCGTTATATTCCGCAATCAATTTACCTGCGGATGGAACAGTTAAAGGTTGTTTTAAATTGTTCTGTGTACAAATAATATCAACCGCTTGTTTAATTTTGTTGATGTGTGTTTTTTCCATCTTAATATTCTGTAATGTTATACATACCACATATTCTGTGTGACCTACCAAACTCATCCTTGAATGTTATACACCCATCTTTCTCCACATACTTTTCAGTGTAGAAACTTGTCTCTTGACGTTTGTTACCGGGGATGGATATTTCATATAAATGACCACCTTTTTTTATCTCACCAATTAAAAATCCTCTATAACCAACAATACCAATAACAACCGCAAAAACAACTATTACAAACACAAATACCCAATTTCTCATATTATCATAATTTTAATAATTTAATTCCCGACAAATATAATATTATTTTTTTTAATAAACAAAAAACCTCAACAAAATTTACTCTGTTGAGGGTTTTAATAATACCAACCGTAGAAAGGGGTTGTTGGCTTGTGAGATTATAAATATACAATAAAATTAAAAAAGTCAATCTTTTTTTAAGATTCTTGTAATTAATCTACATAATTGGTCATCTTTATCATCAAATGGTAGATTTTCAACATCAAAATACCCACATTCGGTGTGTTCATCACCATCAAACGCATTTTCCAAGTCCGG
>Ga0209230_10000930_pt1 | contig 11646 bp, 10 predicted proteins | sample LakOntMetagenome_FD_187467 | JGI IMG/M metagenome (GOLD analysis project Ga0209230, IMG submission 187467) | Freshwater and sediment microbial communities from Lake Ontario - Sta 18 epilimnion Metagenome (SPAdes) (version 2) | ecosystem: Environmental > Aquatic > Freshwater > Lentic | place... | reverse complement strand
ATCGCGATATCGCGATGGTATTCCAGTCATATGCGCTTTACCCACACATGACTGTTGCAGAGAACATGGGCTTCGCTCTTAAGATCGCAGGCATTGATAAAGCAGAACGCGAAAAGCGTGTCCGCGAAGCAGCAAAGTTGCTCGACCTCGAGCCATACCTAGAGCGCAAGCCAAAGGCTCTTTCAGGTGGTCAGCGTCAGCGCGTTGCAATGGGTCGTGCGATTGTTCGCGAACCACAGGTGTTCTTGATGGACGAACCTCTTTCAAACCTTGATGCGAAGTTGCGCGTTGCAACTCGTACACAGATTGCTGCTTTGCAGCGTCGCCTCGGAATTACAACTGTCTACGTAACACACGACCAGGTTGAAGCTATGACCATGGGTGATCGCGTTGCAGTTCTTAAGGATGGCTTGCTTCAGCAAGTTGATACACCTCGTAATCTTTACGATAAGCCAGCGAACGCGTTCGTTGCAGGCTTTATCGGATCTCCTGCAATGAACCTCCTTACCGCTCCTGTTTCAGGCGGAAAGGCTCAGCTTGGAGACCTCAATATCGATGTTCCAGCATCAGCTGGCACATCTGTCACAGTTGGTATCCGTCCAGAAGGTTGGACAGCTGCTTCAACTGGTTTCCACGTACTCGTAGAAGTTGTTGAAGAACTCGGTTCTGATGCATTCGTATACGGAAAGCCTGCAGATAACAATGTGAAGTTTGCTAACTCTGTCGATGAAGGCGCACAAGTAATTGTTCGCTGGGATCCAAAGAATCCACCAAAGCCAGGCGAGACAATCACAGTTGCTAACGTTCCAGGTGCAGTACACCTATTCGATGCAACAACAGGTGCTCGTATTAACTAAGAAATTAACTAGAAAAACCCCGTCGATTATTCGGCGGGGTTTTTTATTGGGCAATATCTAACGTGCCGCGGAGAACATGCACATTACCGCGACCGAACTTTCTCCAAGCATCGGTATGAACGAGTGCGGTATTTTCATCAATCCCCAACAGAGTTGCATCAGAAAAAGTGTTAGCGATAAATGCTGTGACGCGATCTGGTAGCCAGCCCAACATCTTGTCGTAATGGGGAATGACTTCAATGCCGGTAAGTAGACCAAGACCTTCTGAGTGATGGGACTTTCGAATTCCCATAATGGTGCCACCAAATGCCATCGCTCCAGCCGAACATCCAGCTAGCGAAGTTCCTGTCTTCCACTGGGCAACAATTTCATTCCAAAGCGGTGAACCATTGAAGATTTCAGCAACGCGATGCGGGTCTCCCCCAGAAAAGTAAATGAGTCCAGCACCTTCAATTGCATCAACAAAGTCTGGATTGAAAGCATCCTCGCGTTCGTGGATTGGCAAATAAATGCATTCGCTACCAATGCGATCTGATTGCTCTAGTCCTAAACGCTTCCACTTTTCACGACTGAAGTCGCCTTCATGAGAAGAGGCAGTTGGAATCTGAACAAAGGTATTTCGTTTACCTCTAGAAATAGCACGATGCAGGAGCTCGGTTTCAAGCTCCTGCATCTGTACTGAATATTCACCAGAACCAACGAGTGCGATCGCACCAGCGTTCTGGTCCATAACTGTATTTAAGCCATTGCCTTCTTGAGGTTTTCATCGATTGAATCGAGGAACTGCTGAGTTGTTTGATAAGGCGCATCCTTAGATATAAGAAGTGCAAGATCCTTTGTCATCTTTCCTTCTTCAACTGTCTGAATACATACCTGCTCGAGAGTCTTTGTGAACTTAGCAAGCTCAGCATTGTTATCAAGTTTTGCGCGGTGAGCAAGGCCCTGTGTCCACGCGAAGATAGATGCGATTGGGTTTGTTGAAGTCTCTTTACCTGCCTGGTGATCGCGGTAGTGACGTGTCACAGTTCCGTGAGCAGCCTCTGATTCGCAGACCTTTCCATCTGGTGTCATCAAGACAGATGTCATCAAACCAAGTGAGCCGTAACCCTGTGCGACGGTATCTGACTGAACGTCTCCGTCGTAGTTCTTACATGCCCAGACGTAGCCACCTTCCATGCGAAGTGACATAGCAACCATGTCATCGATGAGGCGGTGCTCGTACCAGATACCCGCTGCTTCGAACTGAGACTTAAATTCTGCCTGGTAGATCTCTTCGAAGATATCTTTAAAGCGACCGTCATATGCCTTAAGGATTGTGTTCTTTGTTGAGAGGTAGACAGGGAACTTGCGAAGAAGTCCGTAGTTCAATGATGCACGAGCAAAGTCGCGGATTGAATCATCGACGTTGTACATAGCCATTGCAACACCTGAAGATTTGAAATCGTAGACTTCAAATTCCTGTGGCGCTGAACCATCTTCAGGAACATAAGAAAGTGTGAGCTTTCCTGGACCAGGAACCTTGAAATCTGTTGCGCGGTACTGATCGCCAAATGCGTGACGACCGATAACGATTGGCTGTGTCCAATGTGGGACAAGGCGTGGAACATTGCTGATGATGATTGGTTCGCGGAAGATTACGCCACCAAGGATGTTGCGGATTGTTCCGTTAGGAGACTTCCACATCTTCTTGAGGCCAAACTCTTCAACGCGAGCTTCATCAGGAGTAATAGTTGCGCACTTGATACCGACGCCATGCTTCTGGATTGCCTTAGCTGAGTCGATAGTGACCTGATCATCAGTTGCATCGCGGTGTTCCATACCGAGGTCGTAGTACTCGAGGTTGACGTCGAGGTAAGGCAGGATCAACTTATCCTTGATGAACTGCCACATAATGCGGGTCATTTCATCGCCGTCGAGCTCTACAACTGTTCCTTCTACTTTGATCTTTGCCATTATCTTCTCCGGTTAGTTATCTGATGAATTAAAGGGTCTGTACATCTGCTTGCTTAGCGCGGACTGCTTCGGCAGCTTCTTTGAGTGATGCAACTTCTGAATCAGTGAGCTTGCTTTCGACAACCTTGCGAATGCCGGTCTTGCCGATTTCTGCTTCAACACCAAGGTAAACGCCTGAGATTCCGTATTCGCCATCGACCCATGCGCACACTGGCATGACATCGCCTGAATCTTCGATAACTGCCTTAGCCATACGAGCAGCCGCTGCAGATGGTGCGTAGTAAGCAGAACCTGTCTTAAGGAGCGCCACAACTTCGGCGCCACCATTACGAGTGCGGTCAACGAGTTCGTCGATTTCTGCTTGTGACAACTTATCTGAAAGAGGAACGCCACCAACTGTGCAACGACTTGGGACTGGAACCATGGTGTCACCGTGTGATCCAAGGGTCAGAGTCTTTACTGATCCAACTTCAACGCCAAGCTTTTCAGCAACGAAGTTGGTAAAGCGTGCTGTATCGAGCATTCCTGCCTGACCCATGACGCGGTTCTTTGGAAAGTTAGTTGCAATCTGAGCAAGAGCTGTCATTTCATCGAGTGGGTTTGAGACCACGATGATGACCGCATTTGGTGAGTGCTTTGCAATATTTTCAGCAACGCCACGGACGATGCCAGCGTTAACGCCGATCAAATCCATGCGGCTCATGCCAGGCTTACGTGGAAGTCCTGCAGTAATGACAACGACATCAGAGTTAGCTGTCTTTTCGTAGCCAGCACCTTCAGGAGTTGTTGTTGCGCCAGTGATCTTTGTTTCGAATCCTTCGATAGAACGAGATTGGTTCATATCGAGAGCAAGGCCTTCAGGCTTTCCTTCGAGAATATCTGTGAGTACAACCTCATCGAAGATGTTGTATTCAGCTAAACGAAGAGCTGTAGTTGAACCATAGAAACCTGCACCTACAACGGTGACTTTCTTTGCCATGAACGTATCCTTTTTAAGTAGCTATATAAGTATCTTGACGTCGAGAGAACTCTACAACCCCTTCGGAAGGGCGATAGCCAGACCAAAGAGCACAATCGCAATGGCCAGCGGGAGGTAGCGCTCAATTCTGCGCTTATTCCATTGCGAAACCGAGATGACGCCGGTGCCTGCTGAAATCAGAAGGGCGCCGGTGCGGACAAATCCTGCGATACCGAGAATAACGCCGAGTGAAATCGCGATGTATGCAGCGCGAAGTTGAAGGGCTGTTATCGCTCGCATGCATCAACCACATTCATCAAAAGCATCGCGCGAGTCATTGGTCCAACGCCGCCTGGCATAGGAGCCACAAAGGATGCAACGTTCATTACGCCAGGATCAACATCGCCCAATAAACCGGCTTCTGTGCGAGAGATTCCAACATCGAGAACTGCAGCCCCTGGCTTAATCATTTCGGCTTTAAGGAAATGTGCCTGACCAATTGCTGCAACAACAATATCTGCGCGCTGTGTGTGAGCGACTAAGTCTTTTGTGCCTGTATGCGTCAGTGTCACGGTTGCATTCTCTTGTTTGCGAGTTAACAACAAACCAAGTGGGCGACCAACAGTGAGGCCGCGACCGATAACAACGACTTCAGCTCCTGCAAGAGGAATCTTGTAATGGTTAATCAATTCAACGATTCCGCGAGGAGTGCAAGGAAGTGGTGCTTCATATCCTGCAACCAGGCGACCTAGATTCATTGGATGCAATCCATCTGCATCTTTATCTGGATCGATTGCTTCAAGAATAACTTGGGTATCAATGCCCTTTGGAAGTGGAAGCTGCACGATATATCCGGTGCACTCTTTTGCTGCATTGAGATCTTTAATTGCAGCAAGAACATCTGCCTGGGTTGCAGACGCAGGTAGATCAACGCGGATTGAATTAATTCCGACTTCTTGGCAATCACGATGCTTTCCGCCAACATATGAATGCGAACCAGGATCATCACCAACCAGAACGGTGCCAAGACCTGGAGTAATTCCCTTGGCCTTGAGGGCTGCAGTGCGAACAGCAAGATCTTTTTTGATCGAGGCAGCTAGTGCTTTTCCATCAAGTATCTGTGCGCTCATGTGGCAATCCTATTCTCTGGCTTATGCGTGTGAGAAATGTCGAGTGCCGGTAAAGAACATTGCTACGCCTGCCTTAGTGGCTGCGGCAATAACTTCTTCATCGCGGACGCTTCCACCAGGCTGAACAATCGCTGCGACACCCGCTGCTGTCAGGATCTCAAGGCCATCGGCAAATGGGAAGAAGGCATCAGATGCTGCAACGCTTCCGGCAACGCGATTGCCTGCGCGATCAACTGCCAGCTTTGCTGAATCAACACGATTGACCTGACCCATGCCAATTCCAACTGCGGCGCCATCTTTAGCGAGCAATATTGCATTGCTCTTTACTGCGCGCACTGAACGCCACGCAAATGACAAATCCTTAAGAACGTCAGCTGACACAGGGGCCCCGGTTACTTGCTTCCAATTCTTTGGATGATCGCCTTCAGCGTTGATTAAATCTGTCTGCTGCACAAGCACTCCACCAGATACTGGGCGAAGTTCAAGCGGTGAGATTGAAGTCGTTGTACAGGTGAGAATTCGAATTGATGGCTTCTTCATCAGAATTTCAAGCGCTGCTGGTTCGTATTCGGGAGCGATAATGACTTCTGTAAAGATTTGCGAAAGAGGTTCAGCCATTGCAACTGTAACTTTGCGGTTTGCTGCGACAACGCCACCGAATGCTGAAACTGGGTCGCATGCATGTGCCTTTGCATAGGCATCTGCAATATCTGAACCCACTGCTACGCCACATGGATTAGCGTGCTTGATGATGGCAACGCATGGTTCGGAGTGATCGAGCGCTGTACGCCATGCTGCATCGGCATCGGTGTAATTGTTAAATGACATCTCTTTACCGTGCGACTGAACAGCGTTGACGATTCCTGACGGTCCTCCGCGATAGATGGCCGCTTGCTGATGAGGGTTCTCGCCGTAACGTAAAGAGTTCTCGCGCTTCCAGATGAGTCCGAGCCAATCCATATCTTCCATCTTCGCGCTCACTGTAGAACCAAGCCAACTTGCGATGGTGAGGTCGTATTCAGCAGTAGTGCGGAAAACTTCAAGAGCTAAGCGCTTACGGTCTTCATCGGTAAATCCACCAGCTTTGATGGATGCGATGACATGGTCATATTGGTCTTCATTGCAGACAACTGCAACAGAGCCATGGTTCTTTGCCGCACCGCGAAGCATTGAAGGACCACCGATATCGATCTGTTCAATGCACTCTTCAAATGAAGCGCCAGACATAAGGGTTTTATAGAAGGGATAAAGATTGATTACAACAAGGTCAAAAGGTGCGATATCGAGATCGGCGATTGCCTTGAGGTGTTCCGGGTTGTTCTGATCGGCCAAAATTCCTGAGTGAATCTTTGGGTGCAAAGTCTTAACGCGACCGCCCATAATTTCTGGGAAACCTGTGTAGCTACTCACTTCTGTGACAGCAAAGCCAGCATCTTGAAGAGTCTTTGCAGTTGAGCCAGTGGAAAGGATCTCAACGCCGGCGTCAGATAGGCACTGCCCGAGTTCGAGGAGGCGATCTTTGTCGTAGACGCTTACTAGTGCACGTCGAATGGGTTTGCGATTAGCCATTGATCTTCTCCAGGGTTGGTAAGAGTTCTGCAATGGTCGCAACTATGAGACCCCGTTCGACAATCTTAATGCGTTCATGAAGTGACTCTTCGGTATCTTCTGGCAAGATTTCTACGCGTTCTTGCGCAATGACCTTACCTGTATCAACGCCTGCATCGACCCAGTGAATCGTGGTGCCGGTCTCGGTTGCACCTGCAGCTAGAGCATCACGCACTGCATGTGCCCCTGGATAAAGCGGAAGAAGCGCTGGATGGCTATTGATGATCTTGAATTTATTGGTGATTCGCTCAGAGAGGATTCGCATAAATCCTGCGCTGACGACGAGATCTGGTTTGAGCGCAGCGATAAGGGTTTCTAGTTCGCGGTCCCACTCAGCGCGATCAGGCAACATGGGAATCGTAAAAGTTTCGATGCGCGCCCTATGTGCGCGATCAAGAACTGCAGCATCTCTTTGATCTGAAATTACCGCGACGATATCTACATCCAGTTGGGCATCGAAGATGGCTTGAGCCAAAGTTCCGCTCCCTGATGCCAGGATGACGATGCGCTTCATCGGTTATTGCGATTCATCACAACAGTAGTTGCCGCAGCACCTATTCCGATTTCGAGCGCAGTTGATAACGCGAACTTCCAAATAGAGACTCCCATCGCCCCCATTTCAACTGTGATGAGTGAGCCACTTGCAAGATAGCCAAGCCCAATAAGACAAACCACTGTGAATGCATAGCTTTGAATAAGTGTTGTTATTCCATGCGCTAAAGACCAGCGCGCAAGCAGTACACCAAGAGCAATAAAGAGAAGTACTCCGAGCAGCGCCCATGGATGTTTCTGAGTTGGAAGCACGCCCAGAAGCGGAAGCGCTGGGATTTGTCCTAGGTCATAAGACAGCGGAGAAATGATTGTTCCTGCACCCACTGCCAAACCAGTTCCAGAGAAATAGGCAGCGAGAGCAACTGCTGCATTAGGTAGGTAGAGAATGTTGAGGAAGAGAAGAAGAATCCCGCCAAAAATTCCTGGTTCGAGAGAGATTGAAATAGTTTTTACTAACGAGAAGTTGGCAAAGATCAGAATTGAAAGTGCGATAAGTGATCCGCCAAGAATGAGTGCAGTAATACGAGCTGCGATGCGCAACGGTCTTGATGGGTTTACGCGATAGCCGGCTGTGAGAGTTGCAATCAGCGCAATCAGAAAGGTAATAACAGGAGCCAAATACCACTGCGGCGTTACCGCAGTTGATTTACTCAAGAAAGCTAGTGCAGTAGCAAGTGCCATGTAGAGGCTAGCGAAAATAATGCGCACTGCATTGATGTCGTGGAAGTCGCCTTGAAGTCGATCAACGGCGCGATTAAATGCTGAGCGGATTGCAATAAATGGAAGTACTACTCCCCCGATAGGTAAGTAGGTGAGATATCCAGCTAACCCTGTTGGTGGGAGTGAGAGCTGAAATGGAATGTGGTGTGCGCCAAGCCAAATCCAGACTGCGCCACGAATGGGATCGGTTGTGCTGCCACTTGCACTTCCAGCTGTCGCCCAAGCAATCAGCGCAATAAATGAAAATGGGAGCAGAAGAAAAGCGACGCTACGAAGTACATGAGACAACGAGACCGAGAGGACGCGTTGCATCGGAGAATTAACGACCTAGGATGTCGCGCATCAACTGCGCTGTTTCACTTGGGGTCTGACCGACCTTAACTCCAGCTGCTTCAAGCGCATCTTTCTTAGCCTGCGCTGTTCCTGATGAGCCAGAAACGATTGCGCCAGCGTGGCCCATCGTCTTGCCTTCAGGTGCTGTAAATCCTGCAACGTAACCAACAACTGGCTTGGTTACATATTCAGAGATAAATGCAGCTGCGCGCTCTTCAGCATCTCCGCCGATTTCACCGATCATGACAATTGCAGTTGTCTCGGGATCATCCTGGAATGCGCGAAGACAATCGATATGAGTTGTTCCGATAACGGGGTCTCCACCGATACCTACTGCTGTTGAGAATCCAATATCGCGGAGCTCGTACATCATTTGGTAGGTAAGAGTTCCTGACTTTGAAACAAGTCCGATTGGTCCGCGCTTAGTGATATCTGCAGGAATGATTCCAACATTTGATTGCTCAGGGCTGATAAGGCCTGGGCAGTTAGGTCCGATGATCTGTGTTGTTCCCTTTTGTAGTGAGTATGCATAGAAAAATGCAGAGTCATGTACAGGGATTCCTTCAGTGATCACAACAACGAGTGGCATCTTGGCATCGATTGCATCGATAACAGCTGCCTTTGCAAACTTAGGCGGAACGAAGACAACAGAGACGTTGGCACCTGTTGCAGCGATTGCTTCGGCGACTGTGTTGAAGACAGGAAGTGTTGTGCCATGGATATCAACGCTCTGGCCACCCTTGCCTGGTGTCACTCCACCAACAACTTTGGTACCTGATGCCAACATACGACGGGTGTGCTTAGTTCCTTCAGAACCAGTCATTCCCTGAACGATTACCTTGCTAGATTCATTGATAAAGATAGACATTACTTTGCCGCCAATTCTGCAGCGCGTGATGCTGCTCCATCCATAGTTTCTGCTTGCTCAACCAATGGGTGGTTTGCAGCGTTAAGAATTGCGCGTCCTTCGAGGACATTGTTTCCATCGAGACGAACCACGATTGGCTTAGTCGCCTTTGGTCCGAGTAGCTCGAGAGCCTGAACGATTCCATTTGCAACAGCGTCACATGCGGTGATTCCACCGAATACGTTAACAAATACGCTCTTTACATCAGGATCGCCGAGAATGATTGAAAGTCCATCTGCCATTACCTGAGCCGATGCACCGCCTCCGATATCGAGGAAGTTAGCTGGACGCATTCCGCCGAACTTTTCGCCAGCGTATGCAACAACATCGAGAGTCGACATCACAAGTCCTGCACCGTTTCCGATGATTCCGACCTGACCATTATCGAGCTTGACGTAGTTAAGGCCCTTCTCCTTTGCAGCTGCTTCGAGAGCATTGGCACTGTCATGATCAACAAGTGCTTCGTGATCTGGCTGACGGAAATCAGCGTTCTCATCGAGAGTGACCTTGCCATCGAGTGCGACGACGCGACCATCTTCTGTCTTAACGAGTGGGTTTACTTCTACGAGAGTTGCATCTTCAGATTGGAAAGTTTCCCAGAGCTTGACCAATACATCAGCAACTTGATCTGCAACATCTGCAGGGAACTGAGCTTGAGCAACAATCTCTTTCGCCTTAGCAAGTGAAATTCCATCCACAGCACTTACTGGAACCTTTGCAAGTTTTTCTGGAGCTGTATGTGCAACTTCTTCGATATCCATTCCGCCGGCAACAGATGCCATGACAAGGAATGTGCGGTTTGAGCGATCGAGAAGAATTGAAACGTAATATTCATCGACGATAGGTGCTGCTTGAGCAATCATCACTTTGTGAACTGTGTGGCCCTTAATATCCATTCCGAGAATGGCGCTTGCCTTTTCAAATGTATCTGCTGGATCTACTGCAAGCTTTACGCCGCCTGCTTTTCCACGGCCACCAACTTTTACCTGCGCCTTAACAACAACTTTGCTACCCATCTTCGCAGCAGCATCACGTGCCTGCTCGGGAGTAGTTGCAACTGCGCCCTGAAGAACAGGGACGGCATGCTTTTCAAAAAGATCGCGGGCTTGGTATTCGTAGAGATCCACGTAGGCTCCTTAAGAGAGGGGGCGAATAGAGCCCAATCCTAAGTGTTTATTTACAGAGCTGTGACAGGGGCATAGCGCAGCAAGAGGCGCTTATCGCCGTACTGGCCGAAGTTGATGGTCGCCTCAGACTTATCGCCTTCGCCCCCAAGGGCTACGACGGTACCTAATCCGAATGTGTCATGTGACACACGCTGTCCGACCTCGAGAACCATCGCAGATGATTTCTTGCCGGTGGCACGAGGTGGTGGACCTGATGGAAGTCGAGATTTACGAACTGCAGATGATGTTGTGAAAGTGCTGCGTCCTTCATTCTTCCACTCGATGAGATCGGTTGGAATTTCATCGAGGAAGCGAGAACCTGGGTTGTACTTGGGTGTTCCGAAAGTTAAACGATATTCGGCGCGCGAAATGTAGAGTCGCTTTTCTGCGCGAGTTAAACCGACGTAAGCAAGGCGACGTTCTTCTTCAATCTCTTTTGGATCATCCAGGGTTCGTGCATGCGGGAAGATTCCGTCTTCCATGCCGGTGAGAAATACCGTTGGAAATTCAAGTCCCTTAGCGGTGTGCAGAGTCATGAGAGTTACAACTCCCCCATGGTCGTCACCATCAGGAATTTCGTCAGCATCGGCCACAAGTGAAACTTTCTCAAGGAAGCCAGATAGAGAAATGACTTCATCTTCACCAAGTTCTTCAAATGGACGTTCCTCATATTCCATTGAGGCTGAGACAAGTTCTTTAAGGTTTTCTACGCGAACTTCATCTTGCGGATCTTTACTGGTTTCAAGCTCTGTGAGTAATCCTGATTGTTCGAGAACAGCTTCGATAATGACTGATGGCTTGGTCTTAGCTTCTACAAGAGTTTGAAGTGCTACCAGCATGGAAGTGAAGTTCATGATGGATTGGGCGGCTTTGTTGGGTACCGAGGTTGCCTCAGATACTCGTAAGAGCGCGTTCCAGAATGAGATGCCCTGCGCTTGAGCAAAGATTTCAACTTCTTCTAGTGCGCGATCGCCGATTCCGCGTTTAGGTAAGTTAATAATGCGGCGAATAGAGACTTCATCATCAGGGTTTGCCAGCACACGAAGGTAGGCAAGTAAATCCTTTACCTCTTTACGTTCGTAGAATCGAAGGCCACCAACGACTTTGTACGGAATGGCAGCGCGCATAAAGATTTCTTCGAAGATACGAGACTGGGCGTTGGTGCGATAGAAGACTGCTGTATCGCCTGGATTGGAGTGGCCCATATCTTGTAGCGAGCGGATCTCGGATTTAATGAATTCGGCTTCGTCGTATTCAGATTCAGCTACATATCCAACAAGTGGCGCACCGGAACCAGCATCTGACCAGAGGTTCTTCTCTTTACGAGATTCGTTCTTGGTAATCACTGCGTTAGCTGCGTTAAGGATGTTCTGGGTAGAGCGGTAATTTTGCTCGAGCAAGACTGTTGCAGCGTTGGGGTAATCAACTTCAAATTGCAGGATGTTGCGAATCGTTGCGCCGC
>Ga0209230_10000929_pt1 | contig 11647 bp, 11 predicted proteins | sample LakOntMetagenome_FD_187467 | JGI IMG/M metagenome (GOLD analysis project Ga0209230, IMG submission 187467) | Freshwater and sediment microbial communities from Lake Ontario - Sta 18 epilimnion Metagenome (SPAdes) (version 2) | ecosystem: Environmental > Aquatic > Freshwater > Lentic | place... | reverse complement strand
TTGAATGACATTAACTGTGGCATATCCGTTAAGTAATGCGTCTGGAGTCTTTAATAAAAGTTCATCTTTAACTGTCATTGCGAATACTTGGTATTCGTTATCTGGATTTAATTCAATTGATCCTTCAGCCCAATAACGTCCTTTACTAGGCAGACGTAGGAACATTTTAGGACGACGCATATAAGCGGAAAGCGGGTTTTTTGCATTTTGCACGGTTGACAACTCCAATAAATATAGTATCAAATTGTATTTATATACGCAGTTTTCTAGGAGAAATTAATGGCTGGACAAGTAACAGGTAATATAGGCAACGAAAATGTAACGTTGCGTAACATGGCCACTGAGGACACACTCAGTGATATCTTGGCGGCATTACAAAATAAAACTATCTCAGATACTGGTGATGGCGGACTTAGAGACAAGACTAAAAAACTTGGTGGCGTTGTAGATGGCGCAGCCGCCGCAGTTAGAGCTGGTGCAGGAGCATTTACTAATTTCTTTTCAAATTTTGGTACTGGTACAGTTAAAATTATTAGGGAGTTGGATAGTAATATTAACAATGCTAGTTATAGTTTTTCAGCAATGGCCAGAGATCAAGGAGCATTTTCTAAAGCATTAGGATTTGCAGCCAATTCAATAAATCAATTACAGGAACAATATAATTCCTATAGTAAGATGATGCAAGTTGGCGGCGCTGTTACTAGTGACTTTGAAGACTTGCGAATCAATGCTGCCAGTTTAGGCACTGACTTGGTAGGCTTACAACGTATTACTGAAGAATACGGTTTCAGTTTAAAGATGGGATCAAGCACTGTTGCATTGGGTCTTAAAAAGATGACAGGTGCATTCAAAGCAATAACTGATGACGGACAGTTAGTAGCAGAGTGGGGTAGATTAGGATATCTTCCACAACAGATCACTGAACAAATGTTATTGGCAGCTGAAGCACAGGGCGGCGTTGGCGATGTACTAAAAGCATACGGCGGTGATGTTGCACAGTTTGGCAAAGGCATGCTGAAAACTACACAAGATTTAACTGTTTTTGGAACCGCAATTGGCTCTAACAGTAAAATTATGCAGGCAGAAGCAGCCAAAGCTCAACAAAAAATTACAAACAAGTTGTTTATGGACACATTGACAGCTAAAGAAAAAGAAGCAGTTACTTATTTGCAAGCATTTACAGGCAGTGCAGAAGAAGCAGTACAGGTGATGAGAGGATATAAAACTGGATTCACATCACAACAAGCTGGCCTATTTAATTCCTTAAAAGGCATGACTGGCATGGGCAATCAAATGGACAGCTTTATGAAAGCTATCACAGAAGGATCTGCACCATTAGATGCACTAAAAAATTCTGGATTGCTAGATTTTGCTAACTCATTGTCTACAGAACAATTAGGAAAAATGTCAACAGCAGTTGAAGCTTACTCAACAACTAATGTAGAAGGTTATAGATTGATGAGTCAGCAGTTAAACATCTTAAAAGGATTAAAAGACGTTAAGCCTGAAGACTTGGCCAATGTTGTGAATGATTTGACAGGAGCACTTGATCCAAAAAATGCTAAAGGTGTTGACACTTTTGCATCATTACAAAATGAGCAAGTTAAACTAGCCAACTCAACTGTAGTTCTAAACAAACAATTTAATAGATTAGGATTGGCTATTGCAACTGGGGCACTTGCTGGATCAAATGCAGGAATTAGAGCAATGGGTGCTGGTAAGGACTTCTTGAAAAGATATTTACAAGACACATTGAATACTGCTGGACTGAATATAGAAATTCCTGACGATATATTAAATGCAAGTAATAACAAGATTGAAGAATGGTTGCAGTCTGTTATGCAAACAGCTGAAAAAAATTCAAAGGAAGCAACTGCTAAAGATAAGGTGGCAGGTAGCGCCAACGCCGTTGATCCATCTAGCACATTAGTAGCAAAGAATGCAAAAGGTCAAGCAACTACTTACAGTGTTCAGCAATTAATTGCTGACGCAAAACTTAGAGAAAGCACTGAAGCATTTAAAGGACCTAATAATCAAGTAGGAACTCTTGTAACAGCGGCGATGTTACAAAAGAAAATTCCAACTCTAGGTATGGTGAACGCAGGTGATGATGCAGATCCAATACACTCTGCATCAGGCAAACATCCAAAAGGATTGGCATTAGATTTTGCCGTTAAGGATGATGGTAGGGATAAGAAGGCAGTTTACGAAGAAACCGTGTTGGCAATGAAACAAGTTCTAATGAAAGATCTTGGCTTATCAGAAAAAGATTTTACCGTAATGAATAAGTTGAATGCCGCTGGCGGATCACATATTCACTTCCAGTTTAATGATCCTGCTGCCGCTGACAAAGTTCGTACATTATATCAAAATCAAATGAAACCGCCTGAACCAGAAAAAGCTAAAGCAGACGGAACAGTTGATGGAGCCAAAAAAGAAGCAGTATCGGCAGCGTCTTACGGAACCAACACATCAGTTGTTGCTTCCACGGTAAATAGTATACCTACAGTAAACATCAGTAAACCAGATTGGTTCGACCAATCAATGACAGAATATGCAAGTAATGCTAACAAACTAGCAAATACATTAGGTGCAAAGTTTGATGGACTTGCGCAAACTATTAAAACGAAATTAGGCTAAAGGAAAATAAATGGCTTGGAAGAAGTATTTTACACCAGTTAAAACAAATAACAATGCAGGAGCCATGAGTCCACTTAGTGGACAGGGAAATAGTTATAATGCTTACAGAAGCAACTATTCCAGTTTCTTGCCTGATGTTTATAGTGGTCACCCAAATAGATTAGAACGCTATCAGCAGTACACCACTATGGACTCTGATAGTGAAGTTAATGCGGCTTTAGACATTTTAGCAGAGTTTTGCACACAGAAAAATAAAGATAACGGTACTTGTTTTGCAATTACATATAATGAGCAAGCAACAAATACTGAGATTAAACTGATTAAAAAGTATTTGCAACAGTGGTATAAGCTAAACCAATTTGACGTTAGAATTTTTAAAACGATTCGTAATCTTTACAAATACGGTGACTGTTTCTTTGTAAGAGACCCAGAAACGCAGAAGTGGATCTATATTGATCCAACTAAAGTAGACAAAATTATTGTTAATGAAAGCGAAGGTAAAGAGCCTGAGCAGTATGTTATCCGTGACTTAAACATTAATTTACAGTCACTAGCAATGACACAGATCAATCCTAACAGTCCAAATGCTACTCCAGGCAATGCTGCCTATGTAACAGGCGGTGGATTTCAACGTGGTATGGTTGGCGGATTCCCGCAACAAACTGGCAGTAGATTTAGTAACGCACAAGATCAAGTGGCAGTTGATGCTAATCATGTTATCCATTTAAGTTTAAGTGAAGGCCTAGACAGTAACTTTCCTTTTGGTAACAGCTTGCTTGAAATGTGTTTTAAAGTTTACAAGCAAAAAGAATTATTAGAAGATGCGATTATTATCTATCGTGTTGTTCGTGCCCCAGAACGTAGAATATTTTATATTGACGTGGGCAATATGCCAAGTCACATGGCTATGAGTTTCGTAGAACGTGTTAAAAATGAAGTTAATCAACGCCGTATTCCTAGTGTTACTGGTGGCGGTCAAAGTGTTATTGACAGTGGATTTAACCCACTAAGCACTACAGAAGATTACTTCTTCCCACAGACAGCTGAGGGTCGTGGTAGCCGTGTTGACACATTACAAGGCGGTTCAAACTTGGGAGAGATTGAAGATTTACGCTTCTTTACTAACAAATTGTTCCGTGCATTGCGTATACCTAGTAGCTATTTGCCAACTGGACCAGACGATTCTAACGCTAGTATGAGTGACGGTCGTGTAGGTACAGCATATATTCAAGAGTTACGTTTCAATTATTATTGCGAACGTTTACAAAGTTTGTTTGCAGAAGCATTTGATTTAGAATTTAAACTGTATCTAAAGAATAGTGGCATTAACATTGACCCTAATATCTTTGATTTAAAATTTAATCCACCACAAAACTTTGCCGCATATCGTCAAACTGAGCTTGATGGACAACGTGTTAGTACGTTCCAAGCTATCTCTGAAGTACCTTATATGAGCAAACGCTTTGCATTAAAACGTTTCTTAGGTCTAAGTGCAGAGGAAATGCAAGAGAACGAAGCATTGTGGAGACAAGAAAACATTGTGGGTGACACAGGTACTGCACAAGCACCAGGACAAGAAATGCGTGGCATTGGTATTACTCCTGGTGGAATTCAAGGTGATATGGACTCATTTAGTGGCGATGAGATGAATCCAGAGGTTCCACCACCTGGTTCTGAAGACGGCGGAGCACCTCCGGTCGCCAGTGGACCAGCACCTTCTGCCCCTGTGCAATAAATAACATTACTATGTTCTTATGTGAATTCATTTATTTTGATAAAGACTATAAAGGAGAAGATGACTTCGACTCCGATATGGTTGACGACAAGCGTTACGAGCCTGAGGATGACAAAAGCAGATTGTCTTTGTCTGACACACGCAAGACTCGCTTAACATTAAAGCAAATTAATCAGATGCGCAAAAATTATGAAGCGCACATGGCAGAGATGGCAATGGAGTCAGAGTTAGTGCAAGCACAATACGCTACTCCAGTTCAGGCTCCTGCTCAATAATAAGATTTGAAACTTTTGACATTATATGCCAAAAATGCGTCTTTTTGACGTATTTCTGCTATATAAATTATCTACGCTGTAAATATACTCGACAGCCTTGCCTATATATAAGGAGACCTTGCAATGCAAACTAAATTTGAACAATTACTAGACTATCTAGTTAACGAAGAAACTGATAAAGCAAATGAACTTTTTCATCAAATCGTGGTTGAAAAAAGCCGCACAATTTATGAAAATCTAATTGCTGAAGAAGAAGCTAAAGATAAAGAAGAAGACGAGAACGAAGACGACAAAGAAGACCGTGCCGATGAAAACTTTGGTATGGGCGAAGAAAGCGTTATCGAAATCGGTGGTGATGCAACTGACGATCTAGCTAGTGACGTTGAATTCGGCGACGAAGGCGACGAGATGGGTGATGACGAAATGGGTGGTGACGAATTTGGCGCTGATGAATTTGGCGACGAAGGCGAAGAAGGCGATGCTGATGCACGTATTGACGACCTAGAAGATGCCCTTGCTGATCTAAAAGCAGAATTTGAACAACTAATGGGTGGCGACGAAGGCGGCGCTGACATGGGTGACGAAATGGGTGGCGACGAGTTTGGCGCTGACATGGGTGACGAAGAAGGCGAAGAAGAAGGCGAAGAAGAGTCTTTTATTCGTGAATATACAGAAAAAGTTGGCGGCGCTACTTACGACAAGTTTGGTAAGATGGGCGACAATGGTGCTAACACTAAGTCAATCGTTGCAGGTAAGAACGATATGGGCGGAACAGCATTTAAATTAGGTGCTGGTAAAGAAGGTAATGGCGGCGAAGCTGGTGCAGCTGGTGGCCAACTAAAAGGTAGCAGTCTATTAAAAGGCTCTGCTAAAGAAGATAACGCTGGAAACATTAATGTTCCAGGCGGCAACGCTGGTAAAACAGCATTTAAGAAGAAAGAAGCAGGACATGGCGCAGAGAAAAAGGGTTCAGGCGAAACTAACGTTAACGCAAGAAGTCCTTTAAACGGTGCACCAGGTCGTGCTAAGTAATTAGGAAATTTTAATGAGCCTAATATTACGCGAAAGTTTATCGTTCGATCAAGCACGTTGTATTGTTGAATCCGAAGGTGAGGATGGAAAGAACCTTTATATGAAGGGGATTTGCATTCAAGGTGGGATTCGCAACGCTAACCAGCGTGTGTATCCTGTGGAACAAATTGGCAATGCTGTCAAGACGTTGATTGATCAGATCAAAAACGGGTACAGCGTACTAGGCGAAGTTGATCATCCTGATGATTTAAAAGTGAACTTGGACCGTGTAAGCCACATGATTACTGATATGTGGATGGATGGTCCAAACGGCTATGGTAAGTTTAAAATCTTACCTACGCCGATGGGAAATCTAGTCCGCACTATGCTAGAAGCCGGTGTAAAACTAGGTGTATCAAGCAGAGGTAGCGGCAATGTTAATGACGGTAATGGAGAAGTCAGTGACTTTGAAATTATAACGGTTGACATCGTAGCACAACCAAGTGCTCCAGGTGCGTATCCTACAGCCATTTATGAACATTTTATGAATTCTAAAGGTGGTTATAGAGCTATACAAGTGGCACACGAAGTTAAAGAAGATCCAAAGGCCCAGAAATACCTTAAGGAAAGTATCCTTAATGTTATTAAAGGTCTAAAATAAGCCCGAGGAGAAAAAGAAATGTTGGACGCATTCAAGAAACTTTTCGAGAGCGGAGTTATTTCTGAGGAAATTAAATCCGATATCGAAACAGCTTGGAATTCAAAACTCCAAGAAACTCGCGACCAACTCACTTCTGAATTGAGAGAGGAATTTGCAAATCGTTACGCACATGATCGTAGCGTTATGATTGAATCCCTTGACAAGATGGTAGGTGAGAAAATGGAAGGCGAGATTGCTGAATTCGTTGCTGACAGAAAGAGCCTAGCGGAAGCTAAAGCTCAATACACAGCAAAGATGACACAGGACGCTCAATTACTTGAGAGTTTTGTATTACAGAATCTAGCAAAAGAACTTGGTGAATTCCAAAGTGACCGTCAAAAAGTTGCAGAAAATTTTGCTAAGTTAGAAGGATTCGTAGTAGAATCCCTAGCAGGTGAAATTAGAGAATTCGCAGAAGACAAAAAAGACCTTGCAGAAACTAAAGTACGTCTTGTACGTGAAGCCAAAGAAAAGTTTGGTGAAATTAAACAAGCGTTCATTCAGAAGAGTGCTAAGATTGTTGAACATGCAGTTAATGATAAACTTAACGGTGAAATCACACAACTACGTGAAGACATTGATAGCGCACGTCAGAACCACTTTGGTCGCAAGATTTTTGAAGCCTTCACAGCAGAATATATGTCTAGTCATGTTAACGAAAAGTCAACAACTTCAAGATTATTGAAAATTGTAGACAAGAAGGAAGCAGAACTAGCAGAAGCACAACAAGCATTAGTAGAGAAGCAAGCTATTATTGAAAGCGCACAACGTAATGTTCGTGTTGCTAACGATTTAATGGAACGCAAGGAAGCTATGCAGGAATTACTAGCTCCGCTAAGTGGTGAAAAGAAGGCGATTATGGGTCAATTATTAGAGTCCGTACAGACTCAAAAGTTGGCACTGGCGTTTGACAAGTACTTACCAGCGGTGATGGAAGGTAAGGCTCAAACTAAGGCACCTAAACAGGCACTACAAGAGAGTAAGGAAATCACAGGCAACAAGCCTACAAAAATCACTGCCGATGCTGGTATTGATAATTTAATTGACATCCGCAAACTAGCGGGTCTTAAAAACTAAGGAGATGACACTATGTCCGTATTGCTAAACGAAAAATGGCAAGAAACTAAAGAGGCCCTACTAGAAGGTCTACAAGGCCATAAGAAGGCTGTTATGGGTGTTACTTTAGAGAACACACGTAAGTATCTTGCAGAAAGCGCAACAGCTGGTTCCACAAGTGCTGGTAATGTTGCAACACTAAATCGCGTAATTTTGCCGGTTATCCGTCGTGTTATGCCAACAGTTATTGCTAACGAAATCGTTGGCGTTCAACCAATGACTGGTCCAGTTGGTCAAATCCACACTCTACGTATTCGTTACGCAGATAGTGGTGATGGCGTAACAGCTGGTGAAGAGGCTCTAAGCCCATTCAAAATTGCTTCTGCTTATTCTGGTAATAACGTCGATGCTACCCCTGGTGCTCAAAGCACTGCGGCGCTAGAAGGTAACCCAGGCAAGCGTATGAGCATTCAGATCTTGAAACAAGCCGTCGAAGCTAAGACACGTAAATTGTCTGCTCGTTGGACTTTCGAGGCTGCACAAGATGCACAAGCTCAACAAGGTATTGACATCGAAGCAGAAATCATGGCAGCTTTGGCACAAGAAATTACTGCTGAAATTGACCAAGAAGTTCTATCTTCACTACGTTCACTAGCTGGCGTTGGTTCTACATATGACCAAGCTTCTGTTAGCGGAACAGCAACATTCGTTGGTGACGAGCATGCCGCATTGGCAGTTCTAATCAACCGTGAAGCAAACAAGATTGCTCAACGCACACGTCGTGGCGCGGCAAACTGGGCTGTTGTTTCTAACCAAGCTCTTACAATTCTACAGTCTGCTACTACTAGCGCATTTGCTCGTACTACAGAAGGTACATTCGAAGCTCCTACAAACACTAAGTTTGTTGGTACATTGAATGGCGCTATGCGTGTTTATGTTGATGCTTACTTAGCTGACACTACAGCACAAAACAGCAATCAAGTATTGTTAGGTTATAAGGGTCCAAGCGAAGCTGATGCAGCCGCGTTCTATTGCCCATATATTCCTCTAATGAGTTCTGGTGTTGTTCTAGATCCTGCTACTTTTGAACCAGTAGTTGGCTTTATGACACGTTACGGTTATGTAGAGTTAAGCAACACTGCTTCTTCTCTAGGTAACGCTGCCGACTACCTAAGCAAGGTTGCAATTACCGCTGCTAACGTAAGTTTCCAGTAATCCGTAAGAAGTACTTTAGAAGTATCAAAAAGCCACCTTCGGGTGGCTTTTTTGTGAGTAAATACACTGTTATGGAAAATTATGAAATCTCATCAAGTTTAGATTGGCAGACTATTAGAAGAAAATTAACTAATAGTAAAAGCAATTTGCCAATGTTTAAAAATGATGTTACTAGAATGCTACAAGCAATTGACGCAGAGATAGTTAAGTTGGGAAATTTAGAAATAACCGCAAGAAATCAAAAATCTAAAAGCAGTATTGTTAGAGTGAACGAACAGCTAGAGATTATAAACAAACAAATCCGCAACTTCAATAAACTGTACATGTTTGCACTGTTATCGCAATCTTAATGTTTTATCGATGCAGATAAATATCATACAAGGAAAAGCATATGCCATCTATTAAAAGCGTTAACAGGATCACTGGTGATTGGCACGTCCAAGCAGGAGCCGACGTCCATATTGAAACTAACTATGATACCGGTAATTTGGGCACAGTCCACATTTATGGTAACTTAGCAGTAACTGGTCAAACTACTACAATTGATAGTAGTGACTTGGCAATTAGTGACAAAATTTTAACACTGAACAAAGGTGAGGTTGGATTAAACAACGGTGCTGCCGCAGGTGTTACTACTGGTGGTATTTCTGGTATAAGTATTGCAAGAGGTGGCCCAGCTACTCCTAACGAAAATGCAAACTTATTCTTTAACCAGAATAGAAGTTGGAACTACAATGGTATTACTACATCTGGCATGTGGGAATTTATTATTGGAGCACCAACTGGTGGTGTTGGAACGCACTCTGCAATTGTTATAAACGCAATTAGAACAGGTACATCTGGAACTGATTTAAGTTTACTAGGTGCAGAAAGTTCATTAGGTACTGTAACATTAGATGGTGTAGTAAACTACACTGCTAGAATTGTTGCACGTGATAACGATAATGATGTTCCTAATAAAGGGTACGTAGATTATGCGATTAGCCAACAGCCAGACAGAAGACGTATACAATTAAACTATATTACTAGTGGTGGTGCAGAAGTTAATAGAACGAATACATTCGTTGAATTAGTTGAACAAAACGTTCCAGGCTATCCAAGTTCAGGTGCTGGCGCAATTACTGAAGCGCAACTGAGAACTAGCATTGGTGGTAATCAATGGATTACTACTTACGGTAATAGAATGGTCATTGGTGATATTAGAATCAATGACTCAAATGAAATAACAATGGACACTGCTAATTTAAAAATGGTGCTGTCCACAAAACCAGGTCCTGGTATTGCAAACAATCCATCAGTTGAATTACGTACATCATTAAGTATGGTAGTTGACACTGTGTATGATGTGCCAGCAAACGAAGCTGGCAGAATTAAAATATATCCTGAAGCCGAAGGCCCAGGTGGTACAGGTCTGTACTTCGTCAATAGCGAAAATGTAAGAGATGAATTACCTAGCAAGCGCCGTGCGTTTTTTGCTAGTTTAATGTTCTAAGGATTAATAATGATAACAGCAACAAATATAGCAAACACACTTGACAACGACGTTTTTACTTCTGTTGGCGAACATGGTATTACAACTTTAATGATTTGTAATCATACCCCTAGTACTGATGCAATAGTAGATGCATGGATTGTTCCAGAAGGTGACATCAAAAGCAATGCTCATCAAATTTTAAAAAGTTTAACTATTGTTGCAACTGACACATTTGTTATGGATATGGAAAAACTAGTCCTCTCTAATGGTGATCGTATTGTGATCAAAGCAAACTCATCAGATGCAGTCAACTGTGTGATTAGTAGCATGGCGGTAGCATAATGAAGTTTATTAAACGTAAAAATATTGATACGTACAAACCAAAGAGTGAAAGATTTGCTGTAGAACTCGATGGTCGTGCTATCATTGCCACTAACAAATCATTAACAGTTCCAAAAGGAACAGTCAATGATAGACCTTCCACTGGCGTTCCTGGAATGGTACGTTATAATACTGAACTTAAAGATTTAGAAGTATACACTGACTATGATCCTTCATGGAGTTGGGAAAAAGTTAAAACAAATAGACCAGCAGATATTAAACTTAAACAGATTGGTACTGGTGGGGCAACGGGTGAAATAAACACTATTACTGTATTATTAGGTGGCTCTGGGTATGATCAGTTTGACCCACCAGATGTAATTATCAGCCCACCAGACATTGGTGACGATAATGCAATTGCAGTAGCAGTGGTAAGTCCTAGTGGAGTTATTACTGAAGTACAAGTTATTTCAGGTGGCACAGGATATGTTAACGTTCCTACAGCCACAGTTGTGTCTGGTGCTACACAAGCTACATTACGTGTTAACCTAGACGGTGTACTTACACATCTAATTAAAGATGTAAGTGAAAACAATTTCATCCCAGTTGATAATTTTGGCAACCCTAGTGCAACAAACATTCAAGTTTATATTGAAAACGTATATCAACTGCCAAACATAAACTATACGATAGAAATAATTGGCAATCTTGGTTATGTTAAATTTGACAACCCTGTACCGTTAGACAAACCTATATACATCATATACGGTTTTGATAGATAAGGAGTCTTAGTATGTCAAATGTTGGCAGAATTTCCGGACCATTACTAAAAGAAAACTTAGAACGTAAAGGTATTGACCTTGCGTTTGAAACTGACTTACTATATCTTGACGTACAAAATAGAAGAGTTGGCGTTAGAAGATCTAATTTATCAACAGACGTTGCGCTTAATGTAGCAAACACTGGTACTAGAACAACTGATTTAATAACTGACACTGCTGTAGCTAACGGAATTACGTTAAATGTTAACGGTGACATCTCTTCTGTTAACGGCGGCAATTTAACAATCTCAGCACCACAAGGTATTAATATCCCTAAGTTGTATACTGACGACTTACAGTTCGCAAACACAACACTGGCTACTTCATTAACTAACAGTAACATTGTACTTGATCCTGCAGGTAGAGTAAATTTTGGTGGTACAACTGAGGTTGCTGGTA
>Ga0209230_10000928_pt1 | contig 11649 bp, 2 predicted proteins | sample LakOntMetagenome_FD_187467 | JGI IMG/M metagenome (GOLD analysis project Ga0209230, IMG submission 187467) | Freshwater and sediment microbial communities from Lake Ontario - Sta 18 epilimnion Metagenome (SPAdes) (version 2) | ecosystem: Environmental > Aquatic > Freshwater > Lentic | place... | reverse complement strand
TGCCAGCGTTATATATCAAGCTTCAAGTAGGGGGCAATCATATTCGAATTGTGCCAGGCCTCGAGGAAATGGATAATGCATTGCGAGCGATCCTTGATCATGCTGTTGGAGCGTGCGACGGGTTCCCATCCCTTGATCCCAGCGCCATGCCCCCGTATTCTCCATTCACCGATCAGGAGGAACTTCGTGATCCAAGAGTGATGGTCACTGATGAAGAATTGACTAACGATGCGGAGAGCATCACAGCACAGCTTCTTGACACGGGTACTGACGGGCATGTACTGCGTGTCGCAAGAACTGATGAAGAGTCAATCGAAACGACAAAAGAGCGCATCCGTCAAGTGCTAGCTGCCAACATGGAAGGACCCCAAAGGCTCGTGGAAATGTACGAGAAGTACGTGCACGAATTCGGCAACCTGTTGGGCCAGGATCCGTACAAAATGGGAGAGGAATACAGGCTGCGCAAGCATCCGCTCGAGCAGTACAGGATTGACATTGAAAAGTATCGGAAGGCAGCTGTCGATGTGGCGGATCTTACAGTGGCGGATGTTTCTATGGGTCTTTTTGTTGTGCAGACAGAGCCTGTCAAAAGAGGGATTGCAAACAAGGCGCATCAAATGTCAGAAATACTGCTAGCTCAAGTTATTGCTCAAAACGTTGAAGAAATGCAAGAGGTTTGTTTTCGGTTCGAAACGATGAATTCCAGAGCCTTGGAGAGACCGAAAGAGTCGCACGAAATGAAAAACCTGAAGGCCTATTTGGAAAACGCGCCCAAAGAGCAGGCATCGTTGCATATGAAGATCTTGAACATTTGGAAACGTGTTGACTTTCTGCATAGTCTCGGCAGGGAAATCTCGGACGAGGACATGATGCTTAATACCAAGACTTACATGTGGCCTGACAGAATCCAACCAGTTCTTGATGACGCCATGATGCGAATCCTTGACCAGGAAGAGGCTATGGAAGAGAAGCTTAGACAGCGCCAGAAAAAGTTTGAAGATGACGTCCACGCTACTTCAGACACCCTTGCAAACATGAACGAGTTCGGTGACCCGAATGCAGTCAACACTTATCTGAAACAAGCTATCAAGCTCAGAAAAGAGCTCGAGGATCTGGTGCTCGAACTTGAACTCATACATGAGCAGGAGGAAATTTTTAATTGGAATCCAACTGTCAATCCTCAGGTGGAAGAAAATCTGACAAAGCTCGAGCCTTATGAGTCCTTATTCAAGTCAGTTAACGATGCACAGCAGGATGTGAAGAATTGGTTGCACGGGTCTATTACAGATCTGGAGCCAGAAAAGGTAGAGAACGACGTTGATACTGCATGGCGCACTGCCTACAAGTTTCAGAAGACCTGGGCTGAGAATCCCAATGCACTGAAGCTGGCGGTGTCGATGAAAGAAAGTATTGGAAAATTCAAGACTAACGTGCCTCTCGTCTTGGCGTTGTGTAATCCCGGACTTCGCGATCGTCACTGGGATGCATTTGCAGATGTGGTGGGCATGTCGATCAAGCCACACGAAAGGACCAGCCTGCAGGATATGATTGAAAAGAAGCTGGAGTCATATCTGCCGAAAATGGGGGAGATCAGCGAATCAGCAAGTAAGGAGTATTCTTTAGAGAAGAACCTTGACAAGCAACTGTCTGAGTGGACCGAAGCTGTGTTCGTTCTGAATCCGTATCGCGATACTGGAACTTCTATCCTGTCTGGCGGCTGTGTCGATGAGATTCAGACAATCCTTGACGACCAGATTGTCAAGACACAAACCATGCTTGCATCGCCATATATCAAGGCGTTTGAGGAGAGAGCTAAAGAGTGGGACAACTTTTTGCAGGTCACTCAAGATGTACTAGATTATTGGATCAAAGTTCAAGGGCAGTGGCTTTATTTAGAGCCTATCTTTGCCTCCGAAGATATCAAGAAGCAGATGCCTAAGGAGGCCGAACGGTTTATCAAGGTCGACGGAATGGTACGAAGCACGGTGTCAAAATGCCTTGAGAACCCGAAAGTGTTGGTGTTTTCCAGGACTGAAGGACTGATAGAAAACCTGAAAGAGTCCTTCGACCTGCTCGAGCTCATCAACAAGGGCCTCAACGCATATTTGGAAGAGAAACGGTTATACTTCTCGCGGTTCTTCTTTCTTTCTAACGATGAACTGCTATCAATTTTGGCGGAGACCAAGGATCCTTTGCGTGTCCAGCCGCACTTGAAGAAGTGCTTCGAGGCCATCGATAAGCTACAATTCAATGACGATCTTGTCGTTGAAGGTATGTTCAGTCCAGAGAACGAGCTTGTCCCCTGGCCAAGAAGATTAAACCCAGCAGAAGCAAGAGGAGCTGTGGAGAAATGGTTGTTGCAGACGGAAGCTATTATGCGCGAGGCTGTCAGGGACCAGACGGCCAAAGCCCGTTTAGCATACAGAGATACTCCGCGTATTCAGTGGGTTCTGGATTGGCCTGGGATGTGTATTATCTGCATCGGACAAATGTATTGGACCACGGAAGTTGAGGCTTCTATCGTTGAGCCTGATGGCAAAGGTGTGCAGAGGTATGCAGACAAGTGTACGGACCAGCTGAACGAAATCATTGAACTCGTTCGTGGTCAGCTGACCAAGCTTCAGCGTCAGGCAATTGGAGCCATGTGCGTACTGGACGTGCATGCGAGGGACATGACGACAGTGCTAGCTGAAGAAGGCATCAAGAGTCCATTAGATTTCTCATGGTTGGCTCAGATGCGATATGTCTGGGAAGAAGACAATGTCTCTTGCAAAATGATCACTGCGTCGCTCAAGTATGGTTACGAATACCTCGGGGTCAGTTCGAGGTTAGTGGTGACGCCTCTGACAGACCGGTGCTATCGCACACTCATGGGAGCGCTTCAACTCTACCTCGGAGGCGCTCCGGAAGGCCCTGCAGGCACAGGGAAGACAGAAACTACGAAAGATTTGGCCAAAGCGATCTCAAATTATTGTGTCGTGTTTAATTGCTCTGATGGTCTGGATTACTTAGCAATGGGCAAGTTCTTCAAAGGCGTTGCAAGCTGCGGTGCCTGGGCTTGTTTCGACGAGTTCAATCGCATAGACCTCGAGGTTTTGTCGGTTGTGGCCCAGCAAATCATGGTGATTCAGCGAAGCGTCCAGCTCGGCAAGACAGAATTCGATTTTGAGGGGAGCCACCTTAACCTCGTCAGGTCATGCGCAGTGTTTATCACGATGAACCCGGGCTATGCTGGTCGTGCTGAGCTCCCGGACAACCTTAAGGTTCTCTTCAGGACGGTGGCTATGATGGTCCCAGATTATGCGATGATTGGCGAAATTATGTTGATGTCCTTTGGCTTTAGTGATGCCCGGACTCTTGCTAAGAAGATTGTGGCTACTTATAAACTCTGCAGCGAGCAATTGTCTTCGCAGACACATTACGATTACGGTATGCGAGCTGTGATGGCTGTGCTTCGTGCTGCTGGAAATCTTAAACAGGCCTACAGAGATGAAAATGAGTCGATCCTCATGCTTCGGTCGATTCGTGATGTAAATCTACCTAAATTCCTTTCACACGACTTGCCCCTATTTGAGGGCATTACGAAAGACCTTTTCCCAGGAGTGGAGCTTCCACAACCAGATTACGTCAACATGCTCGACGCGATGCATTGGGCGTGCTCGAAGGCAAACTTGCAAGCGGAGAAGTATTTTCTGCAAAAGACCGTTGAGCTCTATGAAATGATTGTAGTCCGTCATGGACTGATGGTTGTTGGTCTTTCGTATGGAGCTAAGACATGCAGCTATCGTTGCTTGCAGGAGGCGTTGGGAAGGCTCAAGGATCTTGAGCAGAATGATGAGAACCAGGTCAAAGTCTTCCATATGAATCCAAAGAGCATTACCATGGGACAATTATACGGCCAAACTGATCCGGTCAGTAATGAGTGGACGGATGGTATCCTCGCTGTTTTATTCCGCACGGCCGCTTCGGATCCCTCTCCAGACAGAAAATGGGTGATGTTTGACGGCCCTGTCGATGCTATCTGGATTGAAAATATGAATACAGTTCTGGACGACAACAAAAAACTTTGTCTTGTGAGTGGTGAAATCATCCAGATGTCGTCAAGCATGAATATGATTTTTGAGCCGCAGGATCTCGAAGTTGCCTCTCCAGCTACGGTGAGTAGGTGCGGAATGGTATACTACGAGCCACATCAGATGGGTCTATACCCCAGCTTATCCTCTTGGCTTAATACCCTGCCACAGACTGTGTCGGAGAGCCAAAAGGCTATGATAAAATCATTATTCAAGTGGCTAGTTCCGCCTGCTCTCAGGTACTTGAGGAAAGAGTTAAAGGAGGTTTCTCCGTCCTCTGACATTCACATGGGCTGGTCACTCCTCAAAATGCTCGATAGTATGCTCGAAGATTTCAAGTTTGGAGAGGGCTACGAGAAGGAATTGAAGCACTTCCAGTTGTCAGAGAAGGATGCTACTGCTCAACTAGAAGGAATCTTTTTGTTTGCACTCACGTGGAGTGTTTGCGCGAGTGTAGATCGACCCGGACGCGAAAAATTCAGCGAATTCATCAAAGAATGCACGGCTGGCACTGTTCCTGCCCCTTACCATGAAGAGGGTGAACGTGGCACACACCAGATTGCAAACCAGTTTCCCAAAGAAGGAAACATTTACCAGTATTACTTTGAGAAGTCGAAGGCGAAGTGGGTTTTGTGGACATCTCTCATTAATCGTGAGCCGTTTCCGGTAACCATGGAGCCCCACGAAATCATCGTGCCGACCATCGACACCACCAGATACACATTTTGGCTCGACAAGTGTTGTAAGAATGCTAATCTCAACCACAAATTGAATAGGATGGCATTCTTGCTTGTCGGGCCGACAGGTACAGGTAAGACTGTGTATATCAACAACCACCTTCTCTCTGGCCTTAGCCCTGAAAAGTTTGGTGTAATTTCGCTCGGGTTTTCGGCACAGACCACGGCTGCACAGACTCAAGAAATCATCGACGCGAAGCTTGACAAGAGGAGGAAAGGTGTTTACGGACCTCCGGTTGGGAAAACGTGCCTGGTCTTTGTCGATGATCTCAACATGCCGACCAAGGAGACTTACGGTGCACAGCCGCCGATCGAAATCCTTCGACAGTATATGGACTTTGACGGTTGGTATGATAACAAGGAGAAGACCTTCCGCCACATTATCGATATGATGTATGTATGTGCGATGGGTCCTCCCGGAGGAGGGCGAACTTTCATCACTCCTCGCTTCACTCGGTGGTTCAATGTAATTAGCGTGACTGAATTCGATGGTGAGGCGATGACTGGCATTTTCGACTCCATTATGAAATTTCAGTACGATAAAAAGGGTACTCCGGGAGTTATCAAATCGTTGAAGGAAAACATGATCAAGAGTACCATGCAAGTCTACGATGCTGCTCTGAGCAACCTGCTGCCCACCCCATTGAAAAGCCATTACCTATTCAACCTGCGCGACTTTGCTCGGGTTGTGTTTGGTGTTCTGATGGCTGACACTGAAAGTATGGCCGAGGGTCAGCAGGGTGTCAGACTTTGGGTTCATGAGATTCTCCGAGTGTTCTATGACCGTCTCACGGATGATAAAGATCGTTCATGGCTCATCGAGTTCATTCGTGACACACTGAAGAAAAACTTCAGCTTTGATCTGAACAAAATTATGGAACACTTGCTGACGCCGGAGGACGGTGGTGAAGTCCACATCCCGCAGATTCGACGCCTTTTGTTTGGAGATTTTGGCAATCCCGAAGGCAAACGCGTGTACGCCGAGATGCGAGAGCCTCAGAAAGTAATTGACGTGTGCAACACTTTCTTGGACGACTACAACGCCATGAGCAAGAAGCCAATGCAACTGGTCCTGTTCTTGTTCATGATTGAACACATCGCTAGGATCTGCCGAGTTCTGCGTAATCCTGGAGGGCATGCGCTGCTGGTGGGCGTTGGTGGAAGTGGTCGCCAAAGCTGTACTCGTTTAGCTTCTTTCATCATGGATTTTGTGGTGGTTGAGATTGAGATCTCGAAAGTATATGGCAAAAATGAGTGGCGTGAAGATTTGAAGCGATTGCTGACATCTTCTGGAGGAGACGGAAGATCTACCACGTTTCTCTTCACGGATTCCCAGATCAAGATGGAATCTTTTGTCGAGGATATCAACAACTTGTTGAACACGGCAGAGGTTCCAAATCTCTTCGCCTCTGATGAAAAAGCGACGCTCGGCGAGAAGGTTAGACCGGGAGCGAAGCAGTTGGGAAGGGCATTGAATACGCCAGCAGAGGCTTGGGCATTTTTCATTGAAAGGTGTAAGGCAAATCTCCACGTAGTATTAGCATTCAGCCCCGTCAGCGACTCATTCCGGTCTCGCCTGAGACAATTTCCTTCTTTAGTGAATTGTTGCACCATTGACTGGTTTACCTCATGGCCAGATGATGCTCTTCTCTCGGTTGCAACACGATTCTTGGCTGATGTGGAGATGACTTCAGACGAGGTTCGAGCCAGTTGCGTCGACATGTGTATCGTAATGCAGGTTAGCGCCAGAGATCTCACAGAGAGGTTTTGGGAGGAGACGCGCCGGAAAAATTACGTCACTCCTACCAGTTACCTTGAACTGATCAATACATACAAAACTCTACTGGATGTCAAGCGTAAGGAAGTCGAACTTTTCATCAAGCGCTACACGGGCGGTCTCGGAGCTTTGAGTCTCGCTGAGGAGTCGGTCAACGTCATGAAGCAGGAGTTGATGGATTTACAACCAGGGCTTGCCAAGGCGGCAGAGGAGACAGGGGCGTTGACCAAGCAAGTAGAGGCGAAGGTGCCTCAAGTTGAATCAGAGAAGGCAGTTGCTTCAAAAGACGAGGCAGCAACGGCTGAGCAAGCAGCATCTGTACAGGCGGTAAAGGACGAGTGCCAATCAGATCTGAATAAGGCAATGCCTATTGTGCACGAAGCCCTGAAGGCGCTTGACACTATTAAAAAGCAAGATCTCGACCTCGTGAAAGCAATGGGCAAGCCGCCTGAGGGTGTGCGGCTGGCGATGCAAGCTGTTTTAGTGATGTTGCAGATGAAGCCGGAAAAGAAGAACGACCCCGACACGCCTGGCAAAAAGATTGATGACTGGTGGGGACCGGCCGTCAAGCTCCTGAATACGGGCACGCTTTTGACTACTTTGAAGGAATATGACAAAGATAATATCGATCCAAAGGTGATCGAAAAAATCCGTAAAGATTTCGCAGGCAACGAAGCGTTCACGCCAACACAGATTGCCAAGGCATCTAGTGCAGCAGAGGGCCTTTGTAAGTGGGTGCTGGCCATGGAAAGTTATGACAGAGTTGCCAAGATTGTTGCTCCGAAAAAGGCAAAGCTTGCGGAAGCAGAAACTGAGCTGGCAGCAGCAATGAAGGTGCTGGAACACAAACGTGCAGCGCTCAAAGTTATCGTGGACGAGCTGGATGGGCTTCTTGAACAGCTGGAAGGATGCAAGATCAAATCAAAGGAGTTACAAGATCAGGCAGACCTTTGCAAATTGAAGCTCGAGCGAGCCAAGGAACTCATTGACGGTCTGGGTGGTGAAAAATCGCGCTGGACATCTGTTGCAGAAGACCTTGAACGGCAGAAGACAAACCTCACCGGAGATGTTTTAGTGGCATCAGGCTATGTTGCATATCTGGGGGCATTCATGCGTGGCTACCGTGATAATGCCATTGATCACTGGGTGCAAACCTTGGCAGAAAAGGCCATTCCTCGATCTGATCACTTCTCTCTACAGAGTGTTTTAGGCAACCCTGTCAAAATCCGGGAATGGATTATCGCCGGCCTCCCAGCTGATTCCTTTTCCGTAGACAATGGGATCGTGGTTTCGCAGGCAAGAAGATGGCCATTGTGCATTGATCCCCAGGGACAGGCAAACAAGTACTTCCGGAATATGGAGAAGAAGAACGGCATGAAAGTCATCAAATTGACTGATGGTGATTTTGTGCGCACTTTAGAAAATTCCATTCAGTTTGGCAATCCTTGTCTTCTCGAGAATGTGCAGGAGGAACTGGATCCAACGATTGAGCCGCTGCTGCTCAAGCAGACCTTTAAACAGGGCGGGGTAATGTGCTTGCGCTTGGGAGACGCCACCATCGAGTACTCAAAGGACTTTCGTTTCTACATCACTACGAAGCTCCCCAACCCCCACTACATGCCAGAGACCTCGGTCAAAGTGTCCCTCCTGAACTTCATGATTACACAGGATGGGCTACAGGACCAGCTTTTGGGCATCGTTGTCGCGCAGGAGCGTCCAGAATTAGAGGAAGAGAAAAATGCCCTCATTTTGCAAGGCGCAGAGAACAAACGCAGGCTGAAAGAGACGGAAGATAAAATCCTGGAAGTTTTAAGTGCAGAAGGAAACATCTTGGAAAATGAAGAAGGAATTCAGGTGTTGAAAGATGCCAAGGCCATCTCAAACGAGATCGAAGAGAAGCAAGTGATTGCCGATGCCACGGAAAAACGCATTGACGAGGCTCGTGCAGGGTATACTGATATTGCATGGAGGATGTCGATAAGTTTTTTCGTCATTTCCTCCCTTGGAAATATAGAGCCCATGTATCAATACTCTCTGACCTGGTTCATCAATCTTTTCATCCAAGCGATCAAAGATAGCCAACCGGCAACGACGTTAGATCAGCGGCTCAAAAATCTTTTCGAGTACGCCACTTATTTTTTATATGAGATGGTTTGCCGTTCACTGTTTGAGAAAGACAAGCTTATCTTTTCGTTCCTGCTATGCACGCGGATGATGCGAGCAGAGCATAAGCTAAGTGAAGAAGATCTCAAGTTCTTACTCACTGGTGGCATCGCTGTGGGGAATCCGGAGCCGAATCCATACAACGGCTGGCTGGTAGATAAGAGCTGGGGTGAGATCGGTCGGATGTCGAAGCTTGACCAGGCTCACGGATTCAAAGAAGATTTTGAGACGTATAAGGCTCAGTGGCAGGAGGTGTTCCAGTCTTCCGAGCCGTTCAATATGCTGTTCCCAGGAAAATGGAACGACTGCGCATCGTTCACCCGGCTCATGATTATGCGATGCATCAGGCCTGACAAACTGGTGCCTGCCACCATGTTGTTTGTTGCGAAGGAGATGGGACAGAAGTTCATCGAACCTCCGCCTTTAGATCTCGAAGCATGTTACCAGGACTCGAATCCATGCTCCCCGCTCATCTTTATTCTCTCAGCAGGCTCAGACCCGAACGCAGCGCTTTTTAAGCTTGCCGATGAAAAGGGCTTCGGAGAGACAATGAAGAGTGTGTCTCTTGGCCAGGTCCGACTTGCCCGATGCCCATACGCGCGCCCAATCGTGCCCTGGCATCGATGCCGAGTGCCAGGGCATGCACCAAATCCAACGGCGTTGGCCGCGCTGCCGTGTTTGCCCAGCGTGGTGGCACCCACTGACGTCGTGCGTGTGTATATTGGCAGGGTCAAGGGCCACTTGCCTCGAGGTACATCGACGAAAGTTACAAGGAAGGCGGGTGGGTGGTTCTTCAAAATTGCCATGTATATGGTAGTTGGATGACATCACTCGAGCGCATTTGTGAAGAGTTTAGGCCGGAGATAGCGCACAAGAACTTTCGTCTTTGGCTCACAAGCTATCCGTCACCCGTTTTTCCGGTGGCTGTTCTGCAGAGTGGGATCAAAATGACAAACGAGCCTGCTAAAGGCATTCGCTTGAATGTGAAGGGCAGTTTCCTTGCCGATCCTCTCGCCAACGAGGGCTTTTTTGCCAGCTGTAAGAAGCCGCTCAAATGGAAGAAAATGTGCTACGGTGAGTACCTTGAGCTGTGGTTTGTTGCCAGCACGCACGTGCCTTGAGCTGTTGTGTGTTGCCAGCACCCACGTGGTTTCTAATCTGAATTCGACATGGATTTGTGCTGACAATATCTTGACACTGCATTTCGTGCAGCCCTGTGCTTTTTCCACGCCCTGATGCAGGAGCGCCGTGCGTTTGGCCCGTTGGGATGGAACATTCCCTATGAGTTCACAATGGGCGACATGACCATCAGCTTGCGTCAGACCCAGATGATGCTCAATGAGTACGAGGCCGACCAGTTTCAGTCGCTTAACTACCTGATCGGGGAATGTAACTATGGAGGACGAGTTACAGACGACAAGGATAGAAGGTTTTTGTTGTGTGCGCTGTCAGTTTTCTACAATCCGTTGGTGTACGAGGACGGCTACAAGTTTTCTCCCTCGGGTGTCTATCACTGCCCTGACGGGGATCCAGATATGGAGACTATCCTGGAGCATATCACATCGCTACCACTGACTCAGGCCCCTGAAGTCTTCGGACTGCACGCCAATGCAGACATCACAAAGGACCAACAGGACACCAACTACTTCTGCGACACGATTTTGTCAACAGAATCGGGTGGTGGTGGTGGCGGCGGCGGAGGAGGGCAATCGTCTGCGGAGGAAGCGTTGGACAAGCTTGCAGAAGACATCCTAAACCGTACCCCCATCGAGTTCGACCGAGAGCGAGTAATGAAAAAGTATCCGATCCGTTTTGACGAAAGTATGAATACGGTCATGGCACAGGAGCTTATCCGCTACAATGGGCTAATCTCCACAGTGCGCAGTTCGTTGGTAAACCTGCGCAAGGCGCTCAAGGGTCTCATTGTAATGTCGTCAGACTTGGAGGAGGTGCAACTATCTCTCAATACCAACAAGGTCCCAGGCGTGTGGGCGAAAAAGTCGTACCCATCCCTCAAGCCCCTGGGCTCCTATGTCTTGGACTTTCACGCGCGCCTGGCGTTTTTCCAGAAATGGATTGATTCCAAAATGCCGGCGATGTTCTGGTTTTCTGGGTTTTTCTTTGTGCATGCCTTCATGACTGGCGGAATGCAGAATTACGCGCGCAAATATACCATTCCAGTCGACACTCTTAGCTTTGAGCATATCATGATGGACAAAGACAATTATGCCCACGCCCCGGAAGAGGGCGTGTACGTGTACGGCCCCTACTGCGAAGCTTGTCGGTGGAATGCCGAAGCCAAAGTTCTGGACGAGTCTGAGCCCAAAGTACTCTTCGCCCCCATGCCCGTGATGCATTTCATGCCGCGCCAGAGGCCTGCATATTCCTGTGTATGGAAGGAAGAAAAGATCGACAGTGAGGGCAACCCGCAGGTGGAAGGGGTGTATGTTGCACCCCTCTACAACACAGCCGCAAGACGCGGCGTTCTCGCCACCACTGGCCACTCAAGCAACTTTGTGTGCCCCATCATCATCCCAACCTCCAAGGCGCAAAGTCACTGGATCAAACGAGGCGCTGCACTGCTCATGCAGCTTAGCGATTGAGGTTCTCAAGTTATTTTTTCGCGTCCTTGAAAAATAATAAAATTGCGTTTCTATTAGTGACGTTGGCGTCACTCTTTGGTGATTGCATGTCAAGGGTAGGGCAAGAAGAGCTTCCAAGCCGGTCCCCAGACGGTTATGGGCCGCATTTGTTCAGGGGGCGGGCCATGTGCAGCGCTTGTCCCCCCTACTTGATTGTCGGTCCCCTTCTGCGCCATGCACACGTAATATTCCATGTGTGTGTGTGTGTGTGTGTGTGTGTGTGTGTGTGTGTGTTTGTGTGTACATACATTCGGGCA
>Ga0209230_10000924_pt1 | contig 11675 bp, 9 predicted proteins | sample LakOntMetagenome_FD_187467 | JGI IMG/M metagenome (GOLD analysis project Ga0209230, IMG submission 187467) | Freshwater and sediment microbial communities from Lake Ontario - Sta 18 epilimnion Metagenome (SPAdes) (version 2) | ecosystem: Environmental > Aquatic > Freshwater > Lentic | place... | reverse complement strand
GTGGGGGGTGGCTGCTGAGCAGGGTCGGTATCGTTCGGGAGCTGAAATGAGTGAGGTGGAGGCTTTTACATCGGCTTGGATGTTGGTGGATGACGGGGTGATTGTGGGCTTGGGGGGCGATGAGGGCGTGTATGGGGAGGATGTTTTTGCGATGGGCGCTGCGATGGATTTGGAGCGGATTGACTTGGGGGGTGTGGAGGTGTTGCCAGGTTTGGTGGATTCGCACACGCACATCGTGTTTGCGGCGCCAAGGCATGAGGAGTTTGAGATGCGCATTCGGGGTGAGAGTTACGAGGCGATTGCGGCGGCGGGCGGTGGGATATTGAATTCGGCCAGAAAGTTGCAAGCGATGGATGAGGACGAGTTATATGTTCAGGCGGCTGAGCGATTGCGGACGATGATAGCACATGGCACAACCACGGTAGAAATCAAGAGTGGGTATGGGTTAACAACGGATAGTGAACTGAAGATTTTGCGTGTGGTGAAGCGGTTGAAGCAAGATTTTGACATTGTGATTAAGGCGACGTTTTTGGGCGCTCACGGGATTCCGATGGAGTTTAAGGGGGAGCCGGATAAGTATGTGGATTTGGTGATTGAGGACATGTTACCGAAGGTGGTGGCAGAGGGTTTGGCTGATCACATTGATGTGTTTTGTGATCGCGGATTTTTCACGATGGAGCAAACGGATAGGATATTGAAGGCGGCTGCGGTGTTGGGGTTGCCTTCGAAGATCCATGCGAATGAGTTGGGGCTCACGGGTGGTGTTCAGGTGGCGGTGGCGAATGGCTGTTGGAGTGCCGATCATTTGGAGCATTGTAGCGAGGTGGAGATAGGGTTGTTGCGCGAGTCGATGGAGATGGGATATGGGGGTACGGTGCCAGTGGGGTTGCCTGGTACGAGTTATTTTTTGGGTATTCCTTATGCGCCGGGCCGGGCGTTGATTGATGCGGGTTTGCCTTTTGCGATGGCTACGGATTTCAATCCGGGTAGCAGTCCGATTGGGAGCTTGCAGATAGTGTGGGCATTGGCTTGCACGCAGATGAAGTTGTTGCCGGCGGAGGCGTTTTATGCAATTACGTGCAACGCGGCGCGTGCGCTGCGTTGCGAAGAAGAAGTGGGCGCTCTGGCCGTTGGCCAGCGCGCCCACTTCTTCTCCACCAATACCCCCGATGCCATTCAAGCCATTCCGTATTTCATGGGACGCAACCATTGTGATCGCGTGTTTGTTGGTGGTGAAGAATTTTTAAGGAAATAATTTTTTTTCTTTGGGGGGGACGACCGTGATTTTTGTCGTCTTGTTTTTGAACAAAAACAAAATCGTTGCAGTCTCTGGAAGAAATATACCGACAACACGTTCACCGTGTTTACAACATCGCCTTGAATCATCTGAGGAATGTTGAAGATGCCGAAGAGGTGGTTCAGGATGTGTTTTTGGCGGTTCATGAGAAGGGTATGCAGTTTGAGGGGAAATCGAGTTTGGGAACCTGGATTTATCGCATCGCGGTGAATCGCTCATTGGACAAGTTGAAATTGAGGGGTGCGCAGAAGCGGGGTTGGGGTGTGTTGCAATATTTTGATGTGTTTACGCAGTGGGTGCCACAGCAGGATACGGAATTTAATCATCCCGGGGTGGCATTGGAATACAAAGAAGAATTAAAACAGTGGTTTGGTTGGATAGATTGCTTGCCCGAAAAACAGCGTACGGCCTTGATATTGGTGCGGATGGAAGGATTGGAGATTTCGGAGGCCGCACAGATTTTGGGAACAACGGAAAAGGCGGTGGAATCTTTGTTGGGCCGGGCAAGGAAGAATCTGGTCAAATTTTCACAAAAAAGCGAAGGGAAATGAGAAAAGTATCGTCTAAGCCTCTAGTCAACAGGCAGTTTGTTGTTGATGCTCAACAAGAACTCTTTTATAAATCATGAAAAAGAAACAAGATTTTGATCCATTTGCGCCGGCAAATCGTGTGAATCGGGTGGAGGTGTCTCCATTTGTGTTTTCAAGGGTTGTATCGAAGATTAAATCGAAGCGTGAGGAAAAATCGTATCGCGAAGAATTGGGATGGAAAGGGGCGATGTTGGGATCGGGCGCGAAAAGTGTTGGTTGGTCACTCAATGTTACTTGGATTTTTGCGGCCTTGGTAGTGGTATTTTTGGAGGTGATGGTGATTCGGGGTGCATTGCAAGGGCCCAGCACGGGTGATATTGCTAGTGCGGAATTGATGGGTGATTTTTTGAATCAAACCGAACAATTATATGACCATGAAAATTGAGATAAACAATCGTTGGGTGTTGGCCCTTTTGGTGTTGAATGTATTGGTGGTGGCGGGATTTTGGGTGAGCGCTTTACAGGGAAACCGAGGCGCGGGCAGACGGGGCGGTGGCGGAGAAGGTCCAAAGAAAGAGATCATCGCGCGGCTGCAATTGAATGAGCGGCAGGTGGAAAAATATGAGTGTTTTATTGCATCGCATCGGAATGGCGTTGGGGAACGCGAGCGGAAAATCAATGCGTTGAGGCAAACGCTTTTTGTAGGGGTAACTGATGGGATGGATTCGGCGGCGACCGCACAAATTTGTAGAGAAATTGGGTCGCTTCAAACAGAAATACATCAATTGCACGTGGCACATTTTAAGCAAATTCAGGGTTTGTGTAAGGGTAGACAGGTGAAGGCATTTGAAGAAATGGTGATTGAATTCAACGACATGTTTGAACATCGGCCGGGTGGTGAAAAAATGCCAATAAGGTAGTAATTTGCCCTAGATTTGATACAATCATGATGGATTTTTTGTTGGGTTTGGGCCTTCGGCGCTGGGTGTTCGGACTTTTGTTCGCAGCCACGGGTCAGCTACAAGCGCAAAGCCTGGATTTTCATCATCGGGTTGCGTTGGCGGGAAAGCCTTTGGTGCTGAATCAATGGACGGAGCTGCCGGGCGGTTTGGAATTCAAAGCTGAGGTAATGCGCTGGTACGTTACGCCTTATTTCTCTGGCAAACAGCAGGATCGGACAGGTGAAGCATGGCTCTTGGATTTGGCTGATAGCGCAAGTTTACATCGCCAAGTGGATGCTCGTAAAGGCGATTTTATTGTTCAGTTGTTGTTTGGTGTGGATAGTTTATTGCAGCGAGGCGGGGTGATGGATGGCGATTTGGATCCTGTTCACGGGATGTATTGGACATGGCAATCAGGATATATTCAATTTAAATTGGAGGGACTGTTGCGGGATTCGGAGGGTGAGCGGAAATTGGAATTGCATTTGGGTGGATTTGAGGGTGAGAATAAAACGGCAATGATGTGGATGGGTTTTTTTCTTGAGCCATTTCACGGAAATGCTCGGCGGCGTTCAAATCGTAGTTTTGGTTTTGTTTGGACATTGGATTCGTTGTTGTTGAATTTGGGCGATGAGTTGCGTGTGATGTCGCCCAGCTCCGCTGGGCGCAGATACTGTTCATTGATCGCCGAAGGCATACATCAGGAGGAAGAATGGGTAGGTTATGGGAAATCGGGGTCGCCTCAGAATCGAAGAGAATTGAATAGAGTGCGGCCAAGAAATCATCCGGAATAAGAAGATGAGAAGGACCGGTTGGATTGGGGTTGTTTGTGTTGCCTTGAGTGGTTGCGTGATTTTGGGATATGCGGGTGGTGGATTTGGCGATGCGAAGTTTGTCGCGCATAGGTATGAGAAATTGGTGAGGGAGGGTTGGCCAAAGCCTTTTATGGCATTTGCGAATGGTGCGAATGTGGATGCGGAAATTGCGTTGGGACGAACCTTGTTTTACGATGAATCGCTGTCGGCAGATGGCAAAGTGAGCTGTGGCAGCTGTCATACGTCGTACACGGCCTTTGCGCATGTGGACCATAAATTGAGTCACGGCGTATTTGACAGGGAGGGTCGGCGCAACGCGCCGGCCCTCATGAACCTTGCTTGGCAATCTGGGTTTATGTGGGACGGTGCCATCCAACATTTGGAGTTACAGTCCATGGCGCCCATCGCCGCACACACCGAAATGGGTATGACTCTGCAAGATTATTTGAGCGGTATAAAACAAAATCCGCGTTATCAAACTTTGTTTGCTGCGGCTTATCAAAATCAGCCGATTTCATTGCCATTGGCGTTAAAAGCCATTGCTCGGTTTGAGCTTACTTTTGTGAGTGATCAGTCTCGTTACGATTCTATGCGTAGGCATCAAGTACGCTTCACCCAGCAAGAAAATAGGGGTTATGCGTTGTATCAGAAATTTTGTGCTGCATGTCATGCCGAGCCCTTGTTTACCCGTCCTGAGTATGAGTATAATGGTTGGGCAGACGGGTTGCGGCGGGTTGATTCTTTGGGTGTTGGGTTGAGTGGGTTGGATAGGGGGAGGGCGCTGGTGACGGGTTTGGTGGCTGATGAATATCACATGAAGATTCCCACGTTGCGGAATGTGGAAGTAAGTTTTCCGTATATGCACAATGGGGCTTTTCAAACTTTGTATCAGGTGGTGAAAAGCTATTCGGGAAAGCGGTTGGTGGTTCGGGGCGAAAGTGGTGGTTTGAGCAAAGCAGGAGGTATAAGTAAGGTGGGTGGTTCGGGCGAGTTGGTGGGTTCGGGCGAATCGGGTGAGGGATATCAAACGGTGATTGATATATCGTTGGATGCCAATGAGCGAGTGGATTTGGTGGTTTTTTTATTGACATTGACGGATCGGAAATTTTTGTATTCCAAGGATTTTGTGGATCCCCGACAATCGCCAAGAAAAGGAGATTGAAGAAAAAAGTAAAAAATGCGAGTCATTGCTTGAACTTTGTCGTCTAAGGGACAGTATGTTACGAAAAATACACTTCTTCTGTTTGTTGATGCTGAGCGGATCGGTCATCGCCCAAACCAATCCGGGTATCACTCATTGGATTCAAAACACCACCAATATCAAGGGTAGGCATTATGTGAAAGGCAATTCAACCCCGGTGGCGGATGATGTGTTGGCGAATGTTCAGAAGGTGCAATACTCAACTGATTGGGTGTATGTGACAACCACGGGTATACCATCGTATATCACGGGTCCGTTTTTGGATGGCAATCCCAGTTTGGCGCAAAATCAGAATGCGATTTTCAAAATGTCTTTGAAGCCGGTGAAAAATTCGGGTACTCCGACCAACACGACCGGCGGTAATATTGGAATTTTCATCAATGGTGTTGCGCTGTTTGATTATCGAGATGGGGTGAGTTGGAGCAATGCCCAGCAAGCGTTAAAAGGGGGACCTTTGATGGGGATGGGCGATAATGTTTGGAATCGGGATGCGGTAGTGGCTGAACGGGGAGGGTTTGATTGTGCGAAAGGACATCCGGCGATGGGCAATTATCACCACCACCAAAATCCATCGGCTTTTAAATTGGATAAAAAGGTGATATCGAATGTTTGTGATTTGTATGCTGCAGATGGCCTGTATGTGATTGATAGTTCGCAACATGCCCCGTTATTGGGATATGCCGTAGACGGTTTTCCGATATATGGTGCCTATGGATTCAAGAATGTGGATGGTACGGGAGAATTGGTTCGAATGAAAAGCAGTTATAAGCTGCGAAACATTGCCGTGAGAACCCATTATGCCGATGGTTCAGATGTGGTGGATGGTCCGGCAGTGAATTCAACTTATCCTTTGGGTTTGTTTAGGGAGGATTACGAGTACGTGGCTCCCGCTGCACAGCAAACTGATTATTTGGATGAGCACAACGGTCGTTTTTGTGTAACCCCAGAATACCCCAATGGCATTTATTGCTATTTTGCTACAGTGGACGCTCAATGGAATTCGAGCTATCCGTATGTTGTTGGTCCAACTTATTATGGCGTGCGCACTGCGTCGAAGGTGACTTCGGTTACGGAAGCGGTGACTACATATGTGCCTCAGACCAATGGCCTCTCGCAAAAGGAGGTTGTGAAAGTTGCGATTTATCCGAATCCGTCTTCAGATGTAATGGTGGTTCAAATTGCCAAGTATCTATCAACGAATGTGGTGGTTGAATTGATGGATTTGCAGGGGCGTGTGATGGATCAACAAACTGTATATGCAGGTAGTACCATGGCACATTTCGATTTAAGAAAATTGTATTCTGGCGATTATTTGGTGCGAGTGAATGCGCCCAATGCAGTGATCACAGAACGCGTGGTGGTCTTGAGGGATTGATCTAGTTTTTTTGCGATTGATTCAATTTTTAAGGAAGACTGTTCGCCCTAATGGTTGGGTGTTTTGATCGAATAATGTGAGTACGTACTGCCCGGTAGGGAGGTCTGAGGTGTTGAAAAATTTGAAGTTTTTAGGGTTCATTTTGAAAGACTTGAAATCGCAGTATTTGTTTGGGTTATTGGGCTTTAATATTGGTGTGCAAATTGGGTTTAATTCTGTTTGTCTTGTGTTTTTGTTCGCTGATTTAATTGAGCGGTTTCATGGCGTTGTTGATGTTTTTTATGACAATTGCATGACAATAGGACCTTCTTGTTCGGGCATTTTTTGTTGAAACCCGTGCTTTTTGGGGCTACGAGGGTCTTTTTGTGGAAACTCTCATGAGATTAAATCAAACAACGCCCAAAAGTTACCAAAAAGTTATTGTTTAAAATACCATAACTAGATTATTCGGTTATATTTGAAGCAATTAAAACTGAAAAAATGATGAAAAAAATTACTACTATCGCTTTGTTTGCCGCCCTTGTTGGTAGCAGCTTGGCTCAAATTGCTGGTACATGGACATTGTCGCCAGTAGAAACTTCATTGGCTGTAGGCCCTGCAAAGGGTGACTACGGATGGTGGAAAGTGCCTGCAGCGGAAATTACCGGTGTGCGTGCATGTCAGTTCGACGATGAATTTGTTTTCAACGCCGATGGATCATTTAAAATGAATTTCCAAAACTCTACCTTCCTTGAAGGATGGCAGGGTGGTTCAAACGCTTGTGGTACACCTGCTGCGCCTCATGATGGAACCGGAAGTTACACTTACAAGTACAATGCTGCCAAAGGAACCATTACTGTATACGGTAAAGGTGCTTATTTGGGTTTGGCCAAAGTTTTTAACGGTGGCGAATTGGCAAAATCTGCGGACGCCAAAGATTCTATTACTTATGAAGTATCTGTAACCGGCAACAAAATGTCTTTGGATATTTCAATTGGCGGTGGTTACTGGCACTTCGAAATGGGCAAGAAAATGCCTGAATTGAACCCAACTGGTTTGTGGAAATTACGTCCAGTAGAAACGTCTATGGCGGTAGGTCCTGCCAAAGGCGATTTCGGATGGTGGAAAGTTCCAGCTGCTGAAATCGTAGGTGTTCGTGCTTGTCAGTACGATGATATCTACAGCTTCAGTGCCGATGGTACCTTCAAAAACGAATTGCAAGGTTCAACCTTCTTGGAAGGATGGCAGGGTGGTGCATTTGCTTGTGGTACTCCAGTAGCGCCTCATGATGGTGCAAACGCAGGTAAGTGGGTAGCTAGCAAAGACAACGGAACCATTACTTTGATCGGCAAAGGTTCTTACTTGGGATTGCCCAAGGCGTATAATGGTGGTGAGTTGACTGCTCCTACTGGTGCAAAAGATACCCTTGTTTACGAAGTATCGATTGTTGCTGATACCATGAAAGTGGATATCGGAATTGGTAACGGTGCATATTGGCACTACGAGTTGGTGAAAACCACTGCGCCAACCAGCGGTGTTGTGAACAATGCTGTTAATGGTTTGATGATTTACCCCAACCCATCTTTTGGCGATTTCAACGTGGCTATGACCAACGGTTCTGTAATCAATGCTGTTCGTGTGATGAATTTCAACGGTCAGGTTGTATTGGAAGAAATGGTGAAAAAGTCAGCGGTTCGCATTTCAACTGAAGGTTTAACATCTGGTACTTATTTGATTTCTGTTGAAACCAATGAGGGTACTGCTGTTCAACGCTTCATTAAGCACTAATTTTTTCATAATTTATATTTCTAGGGGGGGTGTTTGCATCCCCCTTTTTTTAATCAATAAATTTATACCAATTACCAAAATATGCGATTGTTTTTGCGATGCGTAGTGGCCTGTTGCGCTTTAAACGGACCATCTGTTTTGATGGGTCAGGTCAACACTACAGACACTTCCGGTAAGATGGAAGATGTGTTAATTATCGGTTACGGAAAAGCCACAAAAAAGGAGTTTACTGGTGCCAATTCTTCTTTGAAGGGGCAGGCTTTGGAGAAGTTGAACATCCCAAGGATGGATCAAGCGCTTCAGGGTCAGATTCCAGGCGTTGTTGTAAGTACGAACTCAGGTTCTCCGGGTGGTACTTCCAGTATTCGCATTCGTGGATTGAGTACGTTTGGCGACAACGATCCATTGATTTTGGTAGATGGTGTGGTTTATGACAGTGAGGGTTTGAACGCATTGAATCCAAACGACATTGCATCGATCAACGTGTTGAAAGATGCCACAGCGGGTATTTATGGTGTACGTGCTGCCAATGGTGTGATCATCGTTGAGACCAAAAAGGGTCAACTCAAATCGGCACCCCGTTGGGAGTTTTCGGGCTTTCAGGGTATGCAGCAAACGGCCAAGAAATTGGATTTGTTGAATGCCAAGGAGTATGCGATTTTGAAAAACGAGATGTTTGCGGCGGGTGGTGAAGCGATGCCATTCAAAAACACTTCGTTGGGCGAAGGTACCAATTGGCAAGATTCTATTTTTAAATTGGCACCTGTGTTTCAATACAACGTATCGGTGAGTGGTGGTAACGATAAATCAACGTATTCTGTGGGTGGTAGCGTATACGATCAACAGGGTATCGTGGGTTTGGAGAAAGCCAACTTCAAGCGGATCAACGGCCGTGTAAATTTTGATACGCGTATGTCGGACAAATGGCGTTACAGCAGTGTTTTCTTGTACACCAATGAAAAGCGTTCTGGGTTGCCTGAAAACGGTATCGGCAGTGTGCTTTACAATACGATTAATGCATTTCCAACGGATCCAATTAAGGGTTCGAACGGAAAATACACCTACTTAGAAGAGGTAGCAGACATTATCAACCCTTTTGCGCAGATGGCGAATACCTATAACTGGGCATGGGTGAACAAGTTTGTGGGCAAGCAGGAGCTGACCGCAGAATTGAGTGAAAATTTGACATTTACCAATCGATTCAATTACAATTTTGCATTGGTAGACAACAAGGCTTTTTCTCCTTTGGTTTGGTTTGGAACCGGCAAAGCGCAGAACACGGCATTGAACGAGAATTTGGATCCAACGATGGTGGAAATCGCACCGGGAACCAAAATTGAGCGTGGTGCATCGGTTTCTGAGGGCAGAGCCACCTATGGAGATTTGAATTTTGAATCATTCATGAATCACCAACACGAATGGCGTGGGGGTAGGAAGTTGAAGACCACCGCAGGGTTTTCTGTGTTTCAGCGCAGGGGCAATTATTTGGGCGGTACTGCTTACAACATTCCCAACAATTCATTGGATTTTGCAGATATTTCGGCCAATTTGGCTGCAGGAGGTTACTTGAACAACGTATACTCTTGGGAGTTTACTGAAAGGCTGTTATCGGCTTTTGTTCGAAGTGAATACAATATCAGAAACAAGTATTTCTTGTCGGGCATTTTACGTCGCGACGGATCAAGCAAGTTTGGACCCAATGCTCGTTGGGGATGGTTCCCTACTTTGTCTGGTGCGTGGTTGATTTCAGACGAAGATTTTTACAACGTGAAGTGGATGCGCAGTGCCAAATTGCGAATGAGTTACGGTGTGAGTGGTAACGATCAGATCGAGAATTTTGCTTACCGCGGTTTGCTCAACGGTGAGGGCGATTATATTTTCAATGACATCATTGTAAAGGGTGTGGCGATTGGTCGTGCGAGCAACCCGGATTTGAAGTGGGAGTCTACCACACAGTTCAACGTGGGTACGGATTTAACATTGGGTAGGTATTTCACCACCACGGTGAATTATTTCGTGAAGCAAACCAAGGATTTGTTGTTTCAACCCGATGTGTCTGGGGTTTTGGGTACTGCAGGACCTGGAAGTTACCCGCCGATCATCAATGCGGGCGATGTTTCGAACAGTGGTGTGGAATTGGACGTGCAATATCAAGGTTCGATGAAAAAGCGTTGGAATTTGAGTATGGGTTTGAATGTGGCTTATTTGAAGAACGTGGTAATGAGCACTCCGAAAGGGGTTGATTATATCCCAGGTGCAGCTTTTGGTGTGGGTGGCGGTGTAGCTTCTCGTTTCCAGGTAGATTACCCCATTGGTTTTTTCATGGGTTATCAGACCGATGGAATTTTCCAATCACAAGCTGAAATCGACAATTCACCCGTGAAGCAGGCTGGTGCTAAGCCTGGCGATTTTAGGTTCAAAGATTTGAACGGCGACGGTACGATCAATTTCTCTGACGACAGCGATAAAAAGAGTTTGGGTTCTCCTTTGCCCAAGTTTACAGCGGGATACAATTTGAGTTTGTCTCGCGGTGGTTGGGATGTGTCGATGCAGTTGTATGCAGCGGTTGGACAAAAAATCGTGCGCAACTATGAGCGTCAACAGCCATATGCTAATCAATTGTCGTACACCATCAATCGATGGACTGGTCCGAACAGCACGAATGAAAATCCTCGTTTAACCACATCGCTCAATAGGAACAACGTGTTTTCTGATTACTATGTAGAAGATGGTTCATTCTTGAGGTTGCGGAACTTGCAGGTGGGTTACACTTTGCGTGGCAAGCAATTGCAAAAATTGAAAATGACTGGTTTACGGATTTATCTGTCGGCCAATAATATTTACACCCTAACCAAATACATGGGTTACGATCCTGATTTGGGTTCGGTGGGTGGTGCTTTGGGTGCGGGTATCGACAACGGTTTTTACCCTCAGGCCAGAACCATTATGTTGGGCTTCTCAATTCGCTTTTAATGATGAAAAAGACAATTTTAATTACGTTTGTTTGCGGGCTTCTGTTGTTGCCAACTTACAGCTGCAAGAAGTTTTTGGATGTTGATCCAGCGTATACTCAGGATGCAGACAATTTTTTCAATACTCCGGTTGATTATCAGCGTGCTTTAACGGGTGCTTATGATTTGATGCAGGGTTCGTTTATGTCGGTTTGGATCGGTGAAATCGCCTCAGACAACACCATTGCGGGTGGGGAGAGCGTAACGGATACCAAGGGTTTGCATGAATTGGACGACATGAGTCATGGTGCTGTGAACCAGGAGTTGAGGAATGTTTTTCGTTGGAATTATGCGGGTATTACGCGTGTAAATTTCATCATGGAGAACAAGAACAAGATTGATTTTCCAGGCAAGGAGGGTATTTTGGCGCAGGCTTCGTTCTTACGTGCGTTTTACTACTTTGAGTTGGTGAAGTTTTTTGGCGATGTGCCGTTGGTGGTAGACAAGCGTTTGGGTGCTGATGAGGTGACCACCTTGGATCGTGCGCCAAAGGCGGATGTTTACAAGCAGATTGAATCGGACCTGAACTATGCCATTTCAAAATTGGATTGGACGGTGGCTGAGAAGGGCAGAATCAGCAAGGGTGCTGCTTTGGCGATGTTGGGAAAGGTTCAGTTGTATCAAGACAAATTCGACGAGGCTGCTGTGACTTTTCAAACGTTGATTGATCAAAACATGTACAGTTTGATACCAAACTACAATCAGTTGTTTACGGTTGCCAATGAAGGCCACAAGGAG
>Ga0209230_10000923_pt1 | contig 11686 bp, 9 predicted proteins | sample LakOntMetagenome_FD_187467 | JGI IMG/M metagenome (GOLD analysis project Ga0209230, IMG submission 187467) | Freshwater and sediment microbial communities from Lake Ontario - Sta 18 epilimnion Metagenome (SPAdes) (version 2) | ecosystem: Environmental > Aquatic > Freshwater > Lentic | place... | reverse complement strand
TTGCTGCCAACGAGATGCGCCATCAACCTCGGCTGCCTCATAGAGATCAGCTGGAATCTGCTGTAGCCCGGCAACATAGATAATCACCATCTGGCCGGTGTGGAACCAGACCTGCGTCACCGCAATTGCATAGAGAGAGAGCGTTGGATCTGCAAGCCAGTTTTTGGCTAGGAAATCAAGGCCGAAGAATTTGAGTGATGCGTTAATAAAGCCAAAGTTAGGGTCATACAGGAAGTTCCAGATGAGACCGACAGAGACTGAAGAGAGAATTGTTGGGAAGAAGTAAAGAGTGCGGAGAAAAATCGTAACTTTCGTGTTCTTCACTAGGAAGGTTGCGAATAAGAGCGCTAAACCAGTCTGGAAGATAACTACGATGAGAGAGAATTTAAAGTTATTGCCAAGGACTTTCAAGAAGAGGTCGTCATTGGTCAGTAGATATGTGAAGTTTCGGAAACCAATTTGAATTGGCTCGGTTACGCCATCCCATCGTGTTGTCGAGTAACGAAGGTTCGAGAGCGATGGGTATAGGTAGAGGAATGCGTAAATTGCAAAGGCTGGGAAGGCCATCGCAAGAAGAATGATTGACTCTTTCTTACGCTTCTTCTTAAAGGGTGCAGCAAGCTGACCCCCACTTGTGGTGGGGGTCAGCTTGTTACGTGCTGTTAGCTTAATTATGCACCGATACCTTGCTTGATGGTCTTCGATGTTGCAGCTAGCGTTGAATCAACGTCTTTTCCAGATCCGATTGCGATCAACGCATCTTCAAGTGGGTTACGAACGTTGTTGACGTTGACGAACAAGAAGCGTGGTGCAAGAAGAAGCTTCTTACCCATGATGCTTGATGTGTTCAAGAGGTCGACGTTTGCTGAGTAATCAACGTTGATGATTGAAACATGCTGTGATGTACCCACTGCATACTCCTGTGCTGCTGCTGCAGTTGTGAGGTATGACATGAATGCACGAGCGATGTTCTGATCAGATGCTGACGCCTTAGTGTTAACGCTAAGGATGAAGGTGTTATTTGTAATACCTTCATATGTTGGCTTTGTATCAACGGTAATCATTCCGAAGATGCCCATCTTGCCCTTCATATCTGGGTTGAGCTTTGTAACTGTGCTCATTCCAAATGTTCCTGTTGGGTAGATAGCAGCCTTGCCTGATGCGAAGTCTGCAGGAGCGACTGTGTCGTTGTAACCAGCAACGTTAGCTGGGAAGCAACCTGCATCGTTCATCTGCTTGTACTTTGTTGCAATGCCCTTGAACCAGTCAGAAGTGAGATCTTCCTTACCTGATTCAATTGCTGCAACGTGAGCCTTAACTTCAGCAAGTGGTGCTGAGTTCATCATGAATGAGTTCATGATCTGACCTGCGTTACCGCGAGTCGCAGCTGGCCATGCGAATGGAATGATTCCATCGCCCTTGACCTGCTTACAGAATGAGAGAAGTCCTGACCATGTTGTTGGGACTTTGTAACCCTTCTTAGCGAAGAGCTCTGTGTTGTAGATCGGGTTGTTAAAGAGTGACTGGTAAGGAACTCCGTAAACCTTTCCATCAACAGTTGCTGGTGTAAGAGCAGATTGAATTACGTTCTGACGTACAAAACGCTCGCTGCCGACGTTGCGTAGCAAACCACCGTTGTAGAACTGGTCGAACTGTCCACCACGTGAAGTTACGAAGAGAGCAGCTTCCTTGTTAACGCTGATCTTTGAGTATGCGAGGTTTGTATAGTCAACTGAGTTCATGATGACCTGGTTGATTGTTGTGCCAGGGTTTGCAGCTTCGAACTTGTCGATGATGCTCTGAAGCACAACCTTGTCTTCTGGACGCCAGTGGTGGAATTCAATTGATCCCTTTGGTGCCTTAAGTGCTGCTACAGGAGCTCCTGAGTTTGCACCCAAGCGAACGCGCTGCCATGTGAGCTTGCCATTTGATCCCTTTGTACAGATCAATGATGTCGTCAAGTTTCCGGTGCTAACACCTTCTGTTGAACATGACTTACCGAATACTTCACCTGCAGCGAAGGTCGATGGCATTGCTGTTGCAACGAGTGCGAATGCAACTGTTGCTACGGCTGCGATACGACGAGCGCCGAAGGTCTTGATTCCTTGAGCTTTCATTCTGTAGTCCTTGCCTAGTTGGGTTGAGGGTTTATTGAGTTATGGTTTTGATTTGAGGTTATTACCATTCAGTGAGGGGAATGCCGAGCATGTCTGCCATCTTTCGGATACCTGGTCTCACATCAATCCATGAAATGACTAAGTGATGCGGGTATCCGCCAGTGACTATTCCATTCACCAAGACAGCAGCATCAGGCTCTGTTCGAACCGTCGCTGTATTGCCTTGGAAATGATTGGGAGCTGGGATTGATTCCCCTCGGCTCACAACCATACGTAAACCCGTGCTATTGCCCGGATCTACATCCCGATCAATACGGAACAGAGTTACTGGTCCGGTCTTGAGCGGAAAATTACCTGCAACGCCAAGTTTGCGATTGCAGTGGATGTATTGCGTTGCACTCTGTGGATCAGCGGCAAGTTTTGTTGCAGCAGATCCGCAGTGCCATAGACGTAAAAGTCCTTCATCTTCTACCAAATCGACGATATCGACCAGGTAGTTCTCATCAGAGCCAAGTGCTTCACAGACCAACATTGTGACCGCACCCAATACATCGCGTTCGCAGGTAGTGACTGTTCCACGGTCAGAAAGGCGCCCCAACGATGAACAGATGCATGCACCTAAATCTGTTGGGAACTCTGGCCAGCAGCGAATCGCAATGGCATCGAGCGCATCTTCTTCACGCCAATCATCTAGTGCGACTTCGACTCCATAAACTTTCTTTGCTTGTTCAACATTGACATCACCGAGTGATGGTTGTGCGGCAAGCGCTGCTGCATATGCTTTATCAGCACGTGCCGGCTTGACCGCTGAAATACGTTCGAAAGCATTATTAATTGAAATCTGACGTACATCTAAACCAAAGAGCGAGTTGAGCTTTGGACCATCAAAGAGACATGGCGTGAAGCCAACTGGCGCTTCACCGACTGCGCCAACTTTCTTTCCCTTGAGCCAAGCAAAAGCATTGTCTGCGACATCTTGCGATGCGCGTTCTGCTGAAATATTTTTAGGAGTCTTCGCTTCTGGAAGTTTTCCAGCGAGCGCATCAGCGATAGCTGTTCGCACATGCGCCTCATCTGCATTTCCGTGAATATGGCGAATTGATTGACCTGCATCCATCAAGGCATGTGCTGCAAGATTGACGCCACACATTGAGTTGAGTTTGAGGCGCTCTCCGACTGCACCAGGTTCGCGCATCGACCAACCAAGGATTGGGCCCTTCACAGATCCCAGTAGTTCAACGGCGGGAGAAGCATCAGAGAAAGAGGCCATGAAGAGGATGTGGAGATCTGCATCTGGCAGAGACACTGCTGCGACATCGTCGACAGTCATTACGAGCTCTGCTGGTCCGACCACTGTCGCGCCGAGATCTTGGAGAAGTGCACGAGCGCTATCGAAATTACTCTGAGCGCATGCGAGATCAAAGGTTGGACGGGCAAGTGCTACAAGAGCGACGGTGCTCATATTCCTCCAAGTGGTAAGACCTCTCGGAGAAGTGTGCCGTCCTAGCACCCCCTCGTCAATGGTCTAGAGGGATGAAAACACCTGAGTTACCCAATTGTTATAGAGGCGGTTCTGCTGGTTGCGAGCCTTCGCGGGAGATTGTTGCCGCCGCCCAGCGCGCCCCATAGGCAAGATCCAAGCCTGCATCAATCTCACCTCTGGCAATAACGGCGAGAAAGCCTGCCAGAAATGAGTCCCCGGCTCCGGTTGTATCCACCACCTCGGCAGCTATCGCCGCTTGATGGAGTATTCCGTCGCTTCGAAAATCATCGACCCCGGCTGCTCCACGCGTCACAACGATTCGCTTAAATCGGTTGAGGTGCATCTCTGGCTCTTCTCCGCCAAGTTCGGCCTCGCTGCCAATTGCTACATCTGCTGACTCGACCTGCGGGTCTTTGAGCGCCTCTAGACCAACAACTGTCCTACAACCAAGAGTGTGAACATATCGAAGATGATCGATAAAGAAAGGGCGCCAGAGCGAGAAGACAACAATATCGCTCGCTTTAAATGCAATTCCAGCGAGATTGATTTCGGCTAAGTGGCTATCTGTGAGAGCAACAATGGTTCTATCCCCAGATGCATCAATCATAACTAGCGCCTGATTACTCTGGCCATCAACTTCTTGCAAGTGAAGATTTCTAATCTTGCTATTGGTTAAATTCTCTTTAATTTTCTCGCCATTGAGATCATTTCCTATGTAACCGATAAAGCCAGTCTCGATCTCGGTAGCTGCAAGAGCTATTGCAACATTTGCCGAAGATCCACCAATACGTTCGACTATTCGATCTGGTCGAGTAAAAGTTCCCACTGTCGGAAGTTTCTGAAGGTATGCAACGATATCTATCGCAACGGGGCCAATTATCCAGACTCTTGCGCTCATAGCGATACCTTCACTTGCTCATAGAGTTCATATAAGGCCTGGGCGGATGGCACCAATGTTGGGATTTCATCCCAAGCAATCTGACTCAACCAGGGAATTGTTACAAAATCTGATGCAGCACGTTTACGAGCAATCAAGAGCGCAGTCGATAGGGCAGCAACTGTGTCGGTATCACCACCAAGTTCGCAGGCAATTTGTAGTGATTGCCTCGCTGAAGTACTTGATTTAACTGTCCATAAGACGGCGTTGAGGGTTTCAGTTGATTCATTGGAGATGCCTGTGCAGATTGGTTCGAGCCAATCGCTTAGGGCGATATCGAATTCAATTGCAGCTAATTCGCGTTGCGCGATTTCATATACAGAATTATCTTCGCCGTTCGATCTAGCATCTGCAAAGATCGCAGATCCAATAAGAGCACAACCGATTGCGACTGGGCTTTGGTGCGTTACAGATGCTAAGGCTCGAACGAAATCTCTTCGCTCCTTAGCTTCATCTTCGCGAAATGCCAGACCTAGTAGCGCTGTCCGCATTAGTGCTCCATTTGAAATTCCGACCTGTGAGAGCTCAATATCTTTTACCGGAAGACCGAGTGCAGAACGCGTCGTCGGACCCAAGCCTCTTAATTTTGGAATTGCAGATCTCATCGAGGATAAAAAATTATCCGCAGATTGTGTGGGTGAAGAGATATCTAAAGCTTGAATTGTAAGGAGAGTAAGTAACGTGTCATCACTGACTCCGCCAAAAGGCCATCCTGCTTTATCGCGCAGGATATCTGGATCTACATCCCAGAAATTATTGGTAAATTCGTAAGCAACTCCAAAAGAATCCCCTGCCGCATATCCACGCAGAACGTTCTCGATCTCAAGTGCGGTGAGATTCTTCATCGTTACTTTCTTAAAATGTCAGGACGGATTCGACCTCGCACTGTGCGCTGCGGCCAGAGCGAATCTCCGGTCAGCAAACGATTGCCGCCCGTTGAAGTTAACAAGGTCTCTTCTACCTTCCAACCTTTACCGGTTGGATTCCAGGCGATTGGCTGGTCTGCTTGAATCATTCGCGCGTTACCTGACGTTGCTGGCCAATCTCTTGGCATAAAGCCGGTGGGGCCACCTTGATGGTGGTGATGCCACTCGTCGTTATCGAATCCATGGGCGCCATATGAGTGAGTAGCTACTTCAATCACTGATGAAAACGGATTGCCAATAACTGTGGCATCGAGCAGGTCGGCCTCAACTTCGAGTAGCGCCGCATACTCGCTTTCCTGCGTTGCGGTGAGCTCGCCGAAGGTGACGATGCGAGTTACTGATGCAATCAAGCCCTTCTCTTTCGCGCAGATAGAGGCGCTGGCTCGATTACCAATTAATGATTCGGTCGGCAATGGGTGACGGAACTTCGTTACTCGTGACTGGCCCGCAACTCCTAAGAAAGAAATCTCTAAATTGTGGCGCCATAGCGCAGCTGAAATTCTTGCAGCCACATCGATCTCACGGTCATTGCTATCAACTTCTTTCATCGCTTCACCGAGCGCCAAAGCTGATCGACGAGAGATATCAACCAATCGCTCTTGATCGTATTGATCTAAAGAGGCGCGGAGCATCTCAATTTCAAGAGCTAGATCAAGAAGTCCTGGACCGGGCTGATCAGAGCCCATTGCGACATCTGCTGGAAGCCCATGGTTGCGACCCTCCCACCATTGCACAACTTTTATTTCAACTCCGTGCGGAAATTCTTCGGCAGCAAGGCGCGGGGCTTCGATTGCATTAGTTACTGCGAAAACTGAATCCTCGGTAACAACAAGATCAAAACAGGCAGCATCAATAGTCGTAGGCACATGAGTGCGTCCACTGATTACCCAGGCAAGGTTGGGATTTCTGCGCAATACAAGCGCAGCCAATTCTTTACTGGCCATCAAAGAGCGGAGAGCTGAGATTTTGCCAGCGAATGCCTGATCGTGATTCATAGCGGAAAGAGTACTTAACAAATCATTAATTGCAGAAGACCTATACAGGTATTTAATGGGGCGGTAAATTCTTCCCATGCATCCAGATGACCTGATTCGTGATGCGATGGCCGATGGCAGTTACTTCTCAAACCCCTATCCACACTTTGCACAATTACGGCGCTATTTCCCCGTATTTAAAAGCGCATCTTTAGGTGGTTGGGTTGTGACCCGCTATACCGATGTATCTGAAATTCTGCATAATCATGAGGATTATTCAAGTAAGGGAAGAGTCCTTCACCTCATCAATCAATTAGATGGCGAGATTAAAGATCAATTACCACTGCTGCAGATGCACTTTGCAACCGGGTTGGCACACTCTGATGCCCCCGAACATAAAAGGTTAAGGGGGCTTTTGGCCCAGGCTTTTACGCCAAAAATTGCCGAGCAGATGCGTCCTATCTCACAAGAGATTGTCAGTCGGGTGATTAAAGATATTGAAAGTGAAAGTGATCTGATTGCCGAAATCTTTACGCCAGTTCCAGCGCTCGTTGTTGGTCGCTTACTTGGATCAAGTGAAGGAGATATTCCAGATTTGATTCGCTGGGCTCATGCCATCAATGGCCTCTACGAAAAAGGCGGACGAATCTCACCAGAGAAGGCACTTCACGCAGAGGCGATGTTGCAGGAGATGCGTGACTTCGTTCTGAAACTAACCCACGAGCGACGTAACCGTGCGAGCGATGGATCGCTAGATCCTGGCGCCGACATTCTTTCGGGCTTAGTCGCAGCAGAATCCTTGGGCGATGCACTCAGTGAATCCGAATTGGTATCAACTGCCGTCACTCTCTTTGTTGCAGGTCATGAGACGACCACGCACCTACTTGGAAATGGCTTCTTGGCGCTCCTGCAAGAACCCGAGGCAATCGAAAGGTTAAGAGCCAATCCCGAAATGATTAAGTCAGCGGTGGAAGAGATGGCTCGCTTCGATGGTTCAGTTCCGCGGTCATGGAGAATCACAAAGCGCGAGATGCTCGTTGGCGGAGTCTCGATTCCGGCTGGCGAATTGGTTTTACCGATACTTGCATCAGCCAACCGCGACAGTGATCTCTTTACCGCACCAGATCTCTTCGATATCGAACGGGATAGTCGAAAGCATCTCGCTTTTGGTAAGGGAGTCCATGTCTGCCTTGGAGCGCCACTTGCTCGCGTTGAGGGTGAAGAGATTATTAAGGCGCTGCTTCATAAATTTGCCACAATTAAATTGAACGTTCCATTAGATGAACTTCAGTGGCGTAGGGATGTTGCGTTGAGAGGATTGCTCTCTCTGCCGGTTATTACTTAAAGCGCGCGAATCGGGCGAATTTGAATATCAAAAAACTTACTTGAACTCTGTGCTCCGCGCCCGCCGGTGAGGTTCAACAGCCAGGCTCTTGCGCCATCTCGCTCAGATGAACTCCAATATATCGCCTCGCCAAATCCACCAGCAGCTGGATTGAGATCGAGTGAGCGATTAATCGCGCCGCTATTTGTGCATGCCACAGATGGGTCGCCGGTACTTTGTCCTCTGACAAATTTACAGAGTTCATTGATCTCGTTGAGGGATGGGATAAACCACTGCCCCGCACTGGAGTCGTTGCCACCAAAAGCAAGAACGGCTGCCTGGGCATCTGATTGCGCTCCTGCCACCTTCATGGCTCGTGTGTTATTAAAACCAGCGCCAATGCGCCAATTGGCTTTCTCTAAAGACCGTTCAGAGACTCGCCCTTCAACGCCAGACGTCGTGCGATCTTGTTCTGTGGCAAGGGAGGTATTTAAAGACCAGGCATATGACATGTCCTCTTCGCTAACACCCCTCTGCCATGTCGAAGGTGCAACTTCGAGATATCTGCATTGATTACTGCAGCTTGAACCTTCAGAGGTAAATGGAGTTGAAGCAACATAGAAGATAACTCCACCGCCAGGACCTCGATCACCGACTGCATAACGTGCAACATTCTGCTGTGTGGTTTGTGTTTGCAGTGTAGGCAACGTTCTTACCTCAGGTGAAATCTCGGATGGCAGTGATGTGCCATCAGCATTTACTGCCAGAACTTGGAAAGAGTAGGTGGTTGTCGGCCTTAAACCGTTGAGATTAAGCAATCCCTGATTGGTGATAAGAACTTTCTCACTCTTTCGCGTCACGAGATTTGTGACGATGTAATAACTAACGGGTGCGAATGAGGTTTCGTTGCCAGTTTCATTGGCTACTGCGATTGCTACGCTATCTGCACCTCGGGCTAAGACTGAATTTATGATTGGCGCTGACGGCGCTTTAATTGAGCGTATGTATGTTGAAGCATTTTGATGCTTGGCACAAATGGCTTTAATAATTTGGTAAGAGAACTGAGTTCGCTTTGAAGTGCACACGACTATCTTTGCGTATCCACTTGGAGGATCGCTCTCTGTTGAATATGAACTCCAGCGGGCTGTGGCTTGGAAACTTCTACAACTCTTGAGCTTGGAGTTGAGAACCCCGATTTTGCCAGTGATGAGATCTGTACAAGTAGCTATCTGCGACGCGGCAACTGCCTGATGTGGCTGGGCGATAATGGATGTGAATAAAAGGGCTAATGAGATGATGCTGGTGCAGAATCTGCCCATCTCTGGCTCACTCCCAATTCTCTGAGACGAGTTTCTCAGAGGACTTCACTTCAGTAGAACTGGTGGCGGGTGAAGGATTTGAACCTTCGAAGGCAGAGCCGGGGGATTTACAGTCCCCTCCCATTGGCCGCTCGGGCAACCCGCCAGGGTCGAACATGTGTTGCGGCTTTTGAAGTACGAGGCGAAAGGATACCTTAGGCACATAAGGATGAAAAATCGTCCTTTCCTTCACCATAGAGCACCTAGAGAAAGGCCAAAACAATGGCTGATGCAAGTTTTGACGTGGTTTCAAAGATCGACCGGATGGAGCTCGATAACGCAATCAACCAGGCAATCCGAGAAATCGATACCCGCTTTGACTTTAAGAACACTGGAACAACTGTTGAACTCGCGGGCGAGACAATCAAGATTGAGGCAGGAACAGAAGAACGTGCAAAGGCTGCGTTAGAAGTCGTAAAAGAGAAGATGATCAAGCGTGGTGTCTCTTTGAAGCACCTCGATTCTGGCGAACCTCAACTCTCTGGCAAGATTTACAAGATTGCTTGTACTCTCAAAGAGGGAATCTCCACGGAGAATGCGAAGAAGATTGCAAAGTTCCTTCGCGATGAAGGACCAAAGAGCATCAAGAGCCAGATTCAAGGCGATGAACTTCGGGTTACTTCAAAGAGTCGTGATGATCTGCAAGATGCTATCCAGCAGATTAAAGAAGGTCCCTTCGACTTTGCCGTTCAATTCACTAACTTCCGTTAATTAATGGTTCAACGCAGCGAGCGATCGCTTGGCTTAATCTTTGGGCTAAGCGCCTACTTGCTCTGGGGGCTCTTTCCACTTTACTGGCCGCTACTTAAGCCAGCCAGCGCCTATGAAATTGTCGCCCATCGCGCAATCTGGACTTTAATTTTCTGCCTCGTTGTCTTGGCTTTTCATAAAAAGTTGCGCCACACAATCTCACAGCTACGGAAGCCAAAGATTTTCTTTGGTCTACTAGCCACATCTGCCCTCATCTCTGTTAACTGGATTGTTTATATCTGGGCAACCAATACCGGTCATGTGGTTGAAGCTTCACTTGGGTACTACATCAATCCGGTTGTCATCATCGCCTTTGGCGTTCTCTTATTGAAAGAGAAGATGCGAATCGGCCAATGGGTCGCAGTAGGTATTGCAACGGTAGGTGTCGCGATTCTGACGATTGATTATGGGCGACTCCCCTGGATTGCTCTGGCGCTAGCAATCTCTTGGGGTAGCTACGGAGTCATCAAGAAAGTCCTTGATTTAGGGGCACTTGAGGGGCTGACTATCGAAACGATGCTCAGCTTTCTTCCATACCTGGTATTTCTATTGATCCTTGAAAATAACGGCACTGGTCAATTCGGTCACGACCTTGGGCTCTCGTTGCTGCTCTTAAGTGCAGGTGCAATCACTGCAATTCCATTATTGTTATTTAACGGCTCTACGACACGGCTGCCCTACACCGTAATTGGTTTACTTCAATACATCACGCCCACGATTCAATTTTCAATCGGCGTCTGGATTCGCCACGAAGATATGCCGACGGCGCGCTGGGCTGGTTTTGCAATTATCTGGTGCGCGCTGATTGCGCTGGCAATAGATCTAGTGCGATCAAGCCGTGCGGTCGATAATCGCATCGCATAGCGCATAGAGCGCACCGGTAACATCATTTACCGGTAGCGGACCAAGAGCCTTGCGAGCATCGTGTGCAAATTGCATCGTCTGCTGTCGTGAGAGTTCGAGCGCTGGATGAGCGCGCAGGGTCTTAATGACATTCTGCACAGTGGCTTCATCCTTAATTGGAGCCTTCAATAAAGAAATCAAAGCTGCATCTTCTGGGCGATTCATGGCAATGACATTGAGTGTGACTAGCGTTGGAACCCCTTCGCGAAGATCGGTTCCGGGAGTCTTTCCTGACTCGAATGATTCTGATGCAATATCAATGACATCATCAACGAGTTGGAAGGCAATACCAATCTTTTCGCCGAAGATAGTGAGAGTCTCTTTGATCTCATCTGGTGCACCAGAGACCATTGCGCCAAAGCGTGCGGAAGCTGCAATTAATGAACCTGTCTTATCTGCAACAACTCCTAGGTAATGCTCCAAAGGATCTTCGCCAGCTTTGGGACCTTGCGTCTCCATAATCTGTCCAATGACAAGGCGTTCAAATGTGAGCGCTTGCAGACGCACCGCTTCTGGTCCGATATCTGCAAGAAGAAGTGAAACTTTTGCGAAGAGATAATCACCAGTCAGGATTGCGACGGTATTGCCCCAACGATTATTTGCGCTCTCGACTCCACGGCGAAGCGGCGCCTCATCCATCACATCATCGTGATAAAGAGTTGCTACATGGGTGAGCTCGCAGACAGCTGCTGATTCAATGATGCCTTTGCGGTTCTTATCCCCGTAATGCGATGCCAGGAGGGTCAATAACGGGCGTAGCCGCTTGCCTCCCGCAGAGACAAGGTGACGTGAAGTCTCTTCCACCAAGGGATATTTACCTTGAATATGGCTATGGAGAAGGGCCTCCACCGTTGCCATACCGATTGCAAGCTCTGCTTCAAGGGCCTGAGCCATGCCCGGTATACCTAAGCTGG
>Ga0209230_10000922_pt1 | contig 11689 bp, 10 predicted proteins | sample LakOntMetagenome_FD_187467 | JGI IMG/M metagenome (GOLD analysis project Ga0209230, IMG submission 187467) | Freshwater and sediment microbial communities from Lake Ontario - Sta 18 epilimnion Metagenome (SPAdes) (version 2) | ecosystem: Environmental > Aquatic > Freshwater > Lentic | place... | reverse complement strand
GGCTTAAAGTTTTAGAGTTAAATATATTTAATAGGACACCATTGTGGTAATGATTTATGACGATTACATCACTTTTACGGATACGTATCAGGCCAAGTATGGTCCACTCACTGTCATTTTCATGCAAGTGGGGGATTTCTTTGAGTTGTATGCCGTAAATAACGACACTGAGAAGGTAGGGGCTGACATATACACCGTTTGTGATTTGTGCAACATCCAAGTCAGTCGTAAAAACAAAACCATCATCGAAAACAGCCGTCAAAACCCACTCATGGCCGGATTTCCAATAAGCATCATCAACAAACATACGCAAACGCTGGTGAGCCACAATTATACGGTTGTTGTCATAAGACAAGTGACACCACCCCCAAATCCAAAGCGCGAAGTCACGGAGATCATTAGCCCTGCAACAAATGCGCAAACCCATGGTCACGACAACACATTTTTGATGGTCTTGTATTGGGAAAATGCTAGCAACGGGATGCTGGCAGTTGGCATGTGTACCGTTGACATCACGACGGGAGACGTTCATGTGGCCGAGGCTTATCCTCGGACAACCGACGGTGCTTACGCAAAGGACGAGGCGTTCCGTTGGATCCAATCTATTCAACCAAAGGAAGTGATTTTGATTGGCGATGGGTCCCTTGGGGCCGAAAGCATTGCAGACATCGAACAACACCTCCAAATAAACCATTTGAGGCTCCATCGCACGGTCCACGATCGCTGGCAGGATGCGCGAATGCCAACCTTCAAGCAACTTTCATATCAGACGACACTAATGAACAAGCTATACCCGGGGTGTGTAAGCGTGATAGAAGAATGCGACCTTGAACGCAAAGAGCTCATACGTATTGCGTTCACATACGGCATTGAGTTCATATTTGAGCACGATGAAAGCATGGTTGAGTGTCTAAAGCGTCCTGTTGTTCTCTTCCCTGAAAATGCGTTGAATGTTAACTACAATGGACTCTTACAACTCAATGCTCTCAGTCATACCCCCGGTGAGAAACCATTGATAGCCATTTTGAACCGGTGTTCTACGGCGTTTGGTTCCAGGCTTTTCAAAGAGAAACTCTTTAATCCCGTACGGGATCCGGAGGTTCTCCAAAATCGTTATGACACTGTGGAATGGTTTGTTCAAATGGCAACGGATGTCCCGGCTCTACGAAAGTACTTGTCCTCAATTCTCGACTTGGAACGGCTTTCTCGTCGCCTAATGATGGAGAATCTATCCCCGTGTGAGTGGTCGTCGATCACATCGTCTCTTGAGAGCGCAATTAAAGTATTTGAGCTCCTCAAGACCCGTATGCGAAACAAGCCGGGCGCGCTTGCGTACTTGTCAGAATCGTTTGATTGTATGATGGAATCATCTAACCATATTTTGCGCATTGTGAATGAGTATCTCGTGAACGATGAGGCTTGTAAGTATTGGATGAACGACATTAGAGGCAACATATTTCAACGAGGGGTCCACTCAGAGATTGATGAGCTTTCAGACTCGATTGATAATAATCATCTAGCTATGCAATCCATCGCAAATGCCATTACGGCTCTTGGAGGGCCGACAGACACATGTTTATGTAAAGTAGACTCCAACGATCGCGACGGGTACTTCTTGTCAACCACCAAGAAGCGTTGGACTACAGCGTTAGGGAAGGGAATTCCCCCAATTTGCTCAATTTCCTCCGCAGGCCATGAGAATGATTGGAAAGTCAAACCAATTAGTGCTAGTAGCACCAGCGTGCGCGTAACCAGCCCCGTATTGGACAAGTTGTCTGACACTATTGTGGCGGAACAACGACGTTTGATGGCCATGATGACAACTTCGTATGTGGCCTTCATGAAGGACCACAAGCATGATATTTGTCTAAAACTACAAACCATTGTACAAGGGTTGGCTGAACTTGACGTATACGTAACAAATGCTAGAAACGCACTTGAGTTTTGTTATTGTAAACCTGCGATGAATCTTGGCATGACGAAGTCATACATAGATGCCAAGCAAATGCGTCACCCGATAATCGAACGCATTCAATCCCAATCATCCCATTTCGCATATGTTCCGAACGATATACGTATCGGAATGAAAATGTTGGATACAGCTGAGAACGAGAATGATGACGAGGACGAGGACGGATGGCTTCTATATGGCATAAATGCATCCGGAAAGAGCTCCATGATGAAGGCCATCGGGCTCAATGTGCTCATGGCGCAGGCGGGCATGTTTGTACCGTGTGAATCTTTTGTGTACAAGCCATACGAGTACATCTTCACGCGCATTTCAGGGGCGGACAACATTTACCGTGGAATGAGCTCTTTCACGGTTGAAATGATGGAGTTGAAGAACATACTGCTTCGGTGCACAGAGAACAGTCTCGTACTTGGCGATGAGGTGTGTGCGGGAACTGAGGGTGTGAGTGCCGTGTCCATCGTTGCGGCCGGCATCGAGTTCTTAGCATCCAAAGGTTGCACGTTCGTGTTTGCCACACACCTACACGAGTTGCTTGATATCGACTGTGTTCCTAAAAACGTCGCAATATACCACATTCACATTGACATCGATGAAGAAACCGGAAAAATAATATATGATCGGAGCTTGTCGCGTGGTCCCGGTCACGCATTCTACGGCCTTGAAGTTTGCAAAGCATTGAGATTGCCATCTGGGTTTATGAAGCGGGCGCACTTCTTTCGGAGGACCTTTCAAAAGGCCTCGACGACTTTCGTGAATGCCAAGCATTCGGCATATAACCGAAAAATGTTCATGGATAAGTGCACGGTGTGCGGAAAGACCGCAAGTGTTGCACTTGAGACCCATCACATCAAGTATCAGCAACATGCGAGCTCCACAAATCATGTAGCACACGTACATGCGCATGCATTAGCAAATCTTGTGACCTTGTGTGAAGAATGCCATAAAAAAGAGCACAATAACACCCTCCATATCGAGGGATACGTCCAAACAAGTGAAGGCGCGCAACTCAACGTAAGAAGGCCTTGACCTTAACCTTGACACGCTCGCTCGAGTTTACGCGGCCGCACACATGTTGAACGTGAGGCGCGCAACAATAGCAGATGTCACGTTGAAGAGCTCTTGGTTTTGTTGCTCGGATACCCGTACTACCCCAATCAACTTTGGTTCTAGAACTTTCCTATAGTACATGGTTCTTAATTTTTGTAAAGTGTTGTACAACAAATTATTCAAGTACATCATAATGCTCTTATCATTCGTAATTTCATATGCATTTATAAGCCCCGACGTGCAATAGCTAATATCATTCAAATACCCCGACATCCGTGAATATTCCATGATGAATTGAGTTTCCCACAAATATAGTCAATGCCTATCAAGCAGTTGCTAAGTCCTACATATTTGTCTTTAAATTCATTCGCGCGTTTGCTCGCGTCGCTCGGCCACCCCACCACTCATTTCATCATTCGCTATGTGTTAGTGTCAACAGTTTATTGGCAATGTACTCATCGGCCAGCGTCTCCATCGTGTAAGGACTCTCTCGTGCGAGTATGATTCCTTTCAATGCCATCCAATCTAACGGCCACACCGCACACCCCTTCGTTTTGTCCACTACATATGATGACCAGTCTCTTTGCCAACACGCGTACTTGTAATTCTGCCCAACCTCCCAAATGTGTGACATTATCACGTCGCAAGAGATCGCGTACTGTTGATAGATGGCAAATATGATTGCATCGTTATCAAACAAAAAGACATTGTACAAGTACGCTTGAAGAGCCCAACAACACAGGAACAACAAGTTGATGTCTGTGGCAAATACGGATTGTGACGATTGATGAAGCTTGTAGCAACTATCAAACATGTGAATGGTGCCGGGAAACGTGTGCTCTTGCTTGATCGATACGAGAAATTGATACCCCTCATTCACAACGTGTTCCCTTACGGATCGAGGAATGAACGAAGGGTCGGACCATTTCATAATGTGTCGAACTCGGATGGCATTGACAACAATAGGATCCTCAACATGAAACACGCGCAATAAGGTCTCAAGTGACCACCGATTGTGTGGATTCCATTCTAATAGGGGTTGAAGCTTCGGCCACCACCCATCCAAAGAGTCCGTAAACTTCTTCTCGAGCTGAAGCGAAGAAGGATACTTCCGTCGCATCTTGGTCATCATTTTTCTCCATTCGTCACGGGTCACTGCGACCTTCTTGATGTATTTGAACATACGCGCGTCCGAGATTGGGTGTTCTCCTAGAAGATAGTGAAGTACTACCATTCCTATGCTCCAAACCATCGAATTGTCTTGTGGAAGGCTCGTCCAAAGAATCTCCGGTGAAAGGTATTGCCACGACCCAATGCTACAGGCCCACTTTCTGCGGTACAATTTACTTGGCCCAAATGCACATGGTACCGACAAAGACATACAGTTGAAATCAATCAAATGGAAATCCGAATCACCGTCAAGGAGCACGTTTCCGGGCTTGAGATCGGTGTGTTGGATGCCATTCATAAGGAGATTCAAGCAATATTGGGCTAGCTGATCTATCAACTTTCCTGCTGAGCTCCATCGCATGGCTTTTGAATGTCGATGAATCACGTCATGTAAAGTCTTACCGTTGTAGCTCATTTCCACAAGCACTTTGTGCGGGTCGTGTGAAAATGAATGTATCGTGGGAAATCCGTTCAGTTCACCAAGTGCCTTTGAGAACACAAGATCACATATTGTGCTATAATGGACTATAGGCGCGGTTTCTTCGGTTTTCCCTTCTTCATCGTGGTAATACTTTGAGCAATACTTAAAAACCTTGTTGTTCCGTTGAGAGATGTACGTGTCCGTGTATCCGCCTCTCATGTGAAGTAAAGGACCCACGTGTGTTGGCGGAATGTTAAGACAATCTAGTTGATTTTGATACACATCGTGGTTAATCTCCTGATTTACGTCGTCCGCGTTGTCCCCATGCGACCCATCCATTGCTATCTAATGCTCAATACTTAGCCTCGTACATATACATTATTTTATTTCACTCGACACGGATGTGAAGTGGATAGCAGGCCAAGAACAAAGCTCTCTCAAAATAGATGGGTTCCCTCCCTTTTCCTGCCTGCTTGAGGAGTCTATCGAGTTTACATATTGTACTTAGGTAGAGTGGTTTGTACTTTACCGGCTTGATATGTTGAAGGAGCGCAAATGAAAACTGAACAAAAGAGAAACCTTGTTGAAAGGTCTTGTACGCTAAGTGACGTATGTTTTCAAGGGACTGCGTTTTCTCTAAAAAAATCTGAAGTTGAGATTGATATGTATCAGGTTGATTATTATTAGTGATCAAGGATATCAATGAAACGAGAAAGTCCCTTGACGGTTCTGGTTTGTGGCGTAGCGTGCGGGGTGGGAGTTCTCGTTGATTCATGTAATCCATAAGTTTCGAGGTCGTTTCCGGGGACGGCAGAGGGACGCGCATCATCATGAAGCGACTTTGAAGGGGAGATTCTATATGCGCGACGTGATGAGTTGTTGCGATGAAAAGAACATTGTTCGAAAAGCGCTCAAGCAAAACCCGAAGCGCGTAATGATACTTTGATCTCGCAACAATATCAATATCTCTAAGAATAAACACGTGTTTGGTATCGTAAATACATTTTGTAGAAATGACGTGCTTCATGAACTCACATAAGTCATCATAGTGTTTTGGCATGTTTGGATTTCCGAACTGAATTTCGAAGAAGTCGTCGCATTCGTAGTATGTGAGCTTACCATTCCATAAATGTATGCGCTTTGAAAACGGCTTATGTTCAAAGGATTTTGCGAGGACGGAATATGCCATATATTCGAGCGGAAATCCACGCGGTCCGCAGAACAATAGGTTTGGCAAGGAGTCCTTTGATTCTTTATGAAGCTTTTCGAGAATTTCTTTTTGAAATGGCATGAGCTCAAGAAGGTTGTTCATGCTTTGATGTATGTCTTCTAGTGCGGATCTTACTGTCTTTACGGGGGGTACGGGGGTGATTGTATTTACAAGGATTGATGTCTCTTCATCTTGTGTTTTCTCTGTTGTCTTTGCCTTTGCCTTTGCCTTTGCCTTCGGGGGCATCGTCCGTATTAGTTGACGAGTTTGTTTTCATTTAAGCCACTTCACCGCTTAGAAAAGCAAAGGGAATGTCTAATGACCATGACCATGACCATGACCATGACCCATATGTTATTATGGGGTTACCACGCGGGGCATCACTCCTAGAAATACGAGCGCGTTACAAAGAGCTTGCGCGAAAGCACCACCCGGACAAATGGGCTACCCATTCCGAAGAAGAATTGCGATTCCATGAAAACGTGTTCAAAAATATAACGGTCGCGTATCACATCTTAACTGATGCACCGCCTTGTTCGGGGTCGGGTGCGAACACAAGCGCAAGTGAAAACGTATTTAACCAAAAAACTCCGGAGGAGTGGGCCAAAGTATGGGAGCGTATGGAGATCCTCATGAAACAGAAAGATATAATGAAACACTTGACAAACCTCTTCAAAGCAACTATACACGAGGTAACACGTCCTGGACAAGGAAACGACAATCCATCCCCAGCTCGAGACCCTGACCCCGACATAGACCCTGGCCGTGACGAACCCGAGGAAACCCCGACCCATCACTTTACTGTAAAGGTTACGCTTGAGGATATTCACGCAGGGAAAACCAAAAAGGTTCGCTTGTTCTTACGGGACCATCTTGAGCCTGTTTTCGTACACATCCCATGTGATGCATTTCCATTATTTTCTACAAATGTGGTCACGTCGTCTGGGGGGCTCTCAATTGAGATAAGTATAGAAGCACTTCCTCACAAAGATTACGAATGGGGTCAAATATTGGATGGTGAGTTTGACTTATTCAAGTGTATTCATTTGGACTTGAATGACTACTTTACAGGGCGCACGGTTTCATGGACACACCTCGATGGTAGTTTACTCGAAGTCGTCATTCCTGCCATGGGAAGCAATTCGAGTTCGTCGAGTCCGAATTTGGCATCCCGGGCAGTTTTTAAGAAATTTGAAGGTAAGGGTCTAATGAACAAAGGATCGCTTTTTGTGTCCCTTGAATGGAGCCTTCCCGGGGATTCTTGGTGGAATTCTTTAAGTGATGCGGAAAGAAACTGTATTTTGACGTGCTTGCTTAAACTTCGAGACCATTCTGGAGTGGAGAAACCCAAAAGTATTTAAAGCTAAACTACCAAACCTATACATCAACCCACACCGATACCAACACACACCATCACAATGCCCGTCAAGAAGTCAACCTCTGTTTCCGCCGCCTCTCCTTCCGCCGCCTCGTCCGCGCCCGTCGCAACCCCTGCCAAGCCTGCCGCCGCTGCCACCACCGCTGCGCCTGCTAAGGTTGCCGCCCCAAAAGCCGCCGCCCCTGCCACCACTCCCGTCGAGCCTTCGCCCGTGACCGAGGTTCCCGGGGAGGCAGTTTCCACCCTTGATGTCCTTGAGTCAAAGGTGAACGGCCTACTAACCCTTGCCAAGGAGGCCATCGCCGCCCTAAAGATTGCCAAGAAGGAGGTGGACAAGATGAAGAAGGTCGCGGAGAAGGCCGAGCGCAAACGCGCAAATGCCCGCACCTCCCCTTCCGGCTTTGCCAAACCCGCGAAGATTTCCGATGATCTATGTGGCTTCCTAAACGTCGCGAAGGGCACTGAGATGTCCCGCACCGATGTGACTCGCCACATCAACCAATACGTGAAGGCCAACAAGCTATTCAAGCTTGAGAACAAGCGTGTCATTCTACCCAACGCGGCCCTAAAGAAGCTACTAGGCTGCAAGGACACTGACATTGTGACCTACTTCAACCTACAACGTTGGCTAAAGGGCCATTTCCTACGCCCCGTTGTGGTCGCGGTCTAAGCCTTGTGCCCAACCACGCAAGCTTCATATGCTACGCTTTAAAATAGTTTAAATTTATATTTTTTTCCGAAAAAATGACCAGTTCTCATTTTCTCGTTTAAGACAATAAGTGATTAAGATACGTGTGATCAAGAGTTACTCAAGGCCAATATGACCGGAAACGCGCTCAACACCCATATCGTTGAATGGAAGGCGAAGCGCGACATCATAAATGCCGTGATCCAAGCGGGTGGTAAAGTATTTGGCGGGGCTGTGAGAGATTGGCTCATTCACGATCACTATGCCAAGTGCTTTTACGAATACATAGAGACCAAGTACCAAAAGCCGGATACCGAGATCAATCGGTTGTACATGGATCCCGATTTCATGCCCGAAACAAATAAGCGCCTAACATTACCAAACGACATAGATGCTACGATTAACTATGCTGACCTTGGGAAGTTGTACCGCAACATGAACGAGCAAAACTTCACATGGCGCAGGGTGTTCAACAGGGATGCTATTGAGTATTTGCCCAACTTGGAAGTGGCAGCGGGCGATGTACGGCACATGCGCTATGAAATTACGATGATTCCTCTTAATCTCAAGACGGCTATCATGAAGGGATTTCCGAACATGCTTATTGGGCTCATGGATGAGGCAATTCAAGCTTTTAGGGAGACGTTTGAGCGTATAACAGGGCTCATCAAACCTATCATACTTGACTTGATGGTTGTTACCATCCCGAGCGAGCTATCTCCTCCCTTTGGACCCCTTGACTTCGAGTGCAACGGATTGGTGGCAAGCACGGAAGGCATTCGCCTTGTGGATCGGGCATGGGATCACAGTAACCCTATGAACTATGACACGAAGTACCGCGCTATCACAAACGATATTTTGAACAAATGCGCACGGATATCAAGCATCTCCAACATCGCAAAATCAGAAAACGGAAATCTAAATTATAGGATGAGCAAAATGCTTTCAAAGGGTTGGACGATCGAGGGCTTCTCAAACATAACTCGCATCCCCGAGGCCAAGGCAACCGATGGCATTTGTGTGATTTGCCACGGAGACATAAGCGACGGCCACTACAAAATGAAGTGTTGCAACTTGCGATACCATCTCACATGCCTTGTGGCTGCCATGCAAACAGGGCCAACAAGCATGATAAACACACACGCGTGCTTCATGTGCAAGCGCAAGGGTGCTCCAAACAGCTACGTTGAGGACTTGGCCGTGTTGGAGGGAATACAAGAGCATTTCAGCGAGCGTGAGAAAAACAACTAAAAACAGTGGGAAAAAACAAAAAATGATCATTATTCTTTTTGGTTTTGGAAGTGGTTATCATCCGTTTACAACAAACGAGCCAAGAATGGCAAAAAACGAGCGTGATTCGATTGTTGCGTGTGTTCGGGCGCGCTTGGAAGGATTACCTGTTCGCATAAATAGCCCAAGTGATGATATGGTTTATATATATACCCATGCGGACTTGTTTACAAACCTTGAACAATATACTACGACTAACCGTTGGGATCATATTTGTTTGAAGATAAATGGCACGCAATTCAATCTAAGAACCGTGACTGTTGCATATTATATCAACAACTCAACTTTTAATGAGTCTGCAGTTGTATGCCATCTATTTCTAAAATGCATGGATAGGCTCGGGCTCAGTTTCCCACCTATTGAGAATTGGGCTTATATTAGCAAACGGTACGTAGATGATCAGCCTATGAGCGAGGATGAAGTTCAAAAGATTTCAATAGAGTACATCAAATTTCTGAAAGTTTGCAAAAGAAACTACGAATGGAGGTCTTGCTCGCGTTGGGCTCTGCACTGGCGGGCTGAAACATTGCGCCGCCGGAAAGTGGTCCAGCGGCGAGTTTGGGATCATTGGCTGGAACTGGCATTGCGTCCGACAACAGGATCGCTTTTCAAACTTTACGAAAGACATTTTTCAACAATCATGCGATCTGAAATATGTTTTTAGCACAAAAATAAACGAGATAGTAGATTTTATTCATAGGCATTTAGCTCTTGAGTCTCCTCGAACCATTTTAGATCATCACGGAAAGGATTTGGGTTTTGTACAAGTTGGACGGCGGCCAATTGAAATAGGCGCTCTTGGATGAACTGTACATCCATCTCCGTTGATGCCTCCATGAGCGCGTCACGACGCTTTTGAATGCTTTTGTGACGAACATTGAAGTAGCCAAACTCCGAAAGGCAACCACGGTCATTCTTGAGAATGTTAATACCGACTCGCTCGTATACACCCGGGCGAGCCGCTTCGGTATTGTTGAGGTTATTAGACCACCCGCTTTCAGCAGTGCTTTCGGGAGAGCCTTCGGGAGAGGAATTGGGGGAGGGAGCGGATTGATGGGCTTCAGCAGGTGCGTTGTTGGTGTTGCTCGACATAGCATCTTGACCGTGCCCGTGCCCGTGCCCGTGACCGTGACCGTCAAAGTTAATAGTTAGGGTCGGAAATCCTGTGAAATTGTCCCGCACGCCTTGGAGAAACAGAATAATTGAATCAAGAGAAACCACGGCATTGACAGATGATGACATTCTTCACTCGCGTACGCTAACATATTATGTTAAGAATTCTTTAAATCTCGTTTACGTCTGATCGCGTGATAGCATGATAGTGTATGGTTATCGTACGCCGTTAGCCCCCATAATAGTCCATTGTGGAAGTGAGGATCGCAATATAGGGCAAACTTTCGCAAGTGCCACAAATAGATTACAAATAATGTAGAATTTCATGGGATGGTGCCCATCGATCAAATACTTCATGTCCTTTGCCAACGACATCCGAGCTCCCTCCTCGGGGTCGCACATTATGCGCTCTTCCAACACATTCAAGGCAAACATGTACAATGGAACGTGAGTGTCCTCGCGCATCTTTTCATATATTTCAATAACATCAAACGTATCAAGTCGTAAAAACCACTCAATACTAGTGTAGAATCCGAAAACTTCATAATCATGAAGCACGTTGGCAAAAGCATCGCGCGGGTTTCGTATTATGGGCTTGAAGGATTCGAACGGCAACCTTTTCACAATATTTCGGAGGCGTTCGATGTCCTCTTTCATTATGGGCTCTCTCGTGTATGGGTTCCAAGAGCCGGATACCTCGATGAAATGAAGTAGTGGTTTGGCTTGAAAGACGTACACGTGTCTATGTTTGTCAGTGTAGCTCCACATTTCGCGCTTCATTGCTTCTGTCGCGGTTGTGACTAACGGAATAGGATCCATTGTGATTGGATCTTCCGTGTTAATTGCGGGCGCGGCGGGCCATGGACCCCGATCGATCTCTTGCTTTTTTCGAACATACCCCTTCCACCGAAGTTGACACTTTTGAAGGGCCCGCAAATGGTTATGGGATTGCTCAATTGTCCACATGCCATTGAATAGTTTGGCAATGGCATGTGCCATGTCGGGCACTTTCATGCGCGTTGCGCGCCCGCCAACACGCTTTTGAGGCAAGTTGTCCTGCATAAATTGGGTTAATGACGGAGAAGAGAACACGTACGAAATGATGCCGGACAAGCATTCGATCGTGTCTCGGCCACCGGCATTGACCTCTTTGACGGACCGAAATGCTTCATATGTTAAAGAAGTTGATGGATGCCGATTTCCCAAGCTCACCGTGAGACGCGCTATGTTGTTGCGCGAATGATCGGCCATGTGCTTCGTACACATTTGCCCCCCAGACACGCATGGCAGATGGCAACATAAACCATCTTTCTTTGCCAAACGGACTAAACAATGCCCTTGATTTCCCATTTTTCTTTATCTAGATTGAGGTGTGAGATCGTCTCTTATACATATAAGAA
>Ga0209230_10000918_pt1 | contig 11703 bp, 8 predicted proteins | sample LakOntMetagenome_FD_187467 | JGI IMG/M metagenome (GOLD analysis project Ga0209230, IMG submission 187467) | Freshwater and sediment microbial communities from Lake Ontario - Sta 18 epilimnion Metagenome (SPAdes) (version 2) | ecosystem: Environmental > Aquatic > Freshwater > Lentic | place... | reverse complement strand
ATTTTTATTGTTCGATTCCTTATTGGTATTCCACAAAATCCCAATCTCGCGTTGGGAAAGAAGGCGGATCTAGCGACAGATGTAGCGCATTTATGGCTGTAGGTGATTGGACCGAAGACGGTAAAATTGTATGTGCGCATAACTCGTTTACGGATTTTATTGATGGTCAATTTTCAAATGTTGTATTGGATTTAAACCCAGACAAGGGACATCGTTTTATTATGCAAACTTCGCCGTGCTGGATTTGGAGCGGTACCGATTTTTTTGTTACTGCCAATGGTATAATCGGAACCGAAACTACTATTGGTGGGTTTATTCCGTATGAGAGACGTTTCCCAATCGGTTACAGAATACGTCAGGCGATGCAATATGGCGATTCATTAGACGACTACTGTAAAATATTATTACATGAGAACTCGGGCGATTATGCGAATTCATGGCTATTCGGTGACACAAATTCTAACGAAATTCTGCGAATTGAACTTGGACTTAAGTATCACAATATAGAGCGAACCAAGAATGGTTACTTTATTGGGTTCAATGCGCCATATGACGAAAGAATACGCAATATTGAGGTTCAAAACTCGGGGTTTTATGACGTTAGAAGACACCAGGGAGCAAGACAGGTTCGACTAGCGGATCTTATGGATAAGCACAAGGGGAAATTAAATATTGAAATAGCAAAGGAAATAATTGCTGATCATTATGACGTTTATTTATTGAAGGAGGACAATCCATGCTCTAGAACGGTGTGTTCTCACTACGACTTGGATGCTAGAGAGTACATGTCCGAAACAGGGCGCCCGAAACCATTTTCGCCTCGTGGTGCGGTTGATGGAATTGTTTGTGACACCACACTAGCGAAGAACATGAGTTTTGTCGGACGTTTTGGTAACTCTTGTGGAATACCATTTGTTAAGGATGAGTTTTTCAAGAAACACCGTCAGTGGGAGAAATTTCGCCCCTATGTCAGGGATAGACCCACACAACCGTGGGTAGAATTCGGCATTACAAATATGAAAAAGAAATTTAGGTTTACAAAGCGCACGCGAGGAGCGAATAAAACTAAAAAAAACCCTAGAGCACGCGATTAAGAATATAACTCGCGGACATTTTCTATTAAATTGACTGTTTTCAAGTTTTTTGGATTATAGGTAGGCTTATAATACATTTTGGGATTTTTTATTATTTGAACTAATAATAATATATCTGCATTAACATCGCCTGATAATTTTGGTATATCATCAAAATAGCTATCAATATTTTTACATCCAAAATAGACTGGCATACAATTATGTAATAGTGGCGTTATAATTTTTTCGGAAAAATAGTGATTGCTTTTGAAGTTTTCGATACACACTGAAAATGAATACGTTTCATATGGTTCCGCGTCATTAAATGAACCCTTAATCCGGTTATACGAATAGTTTTTGCTTCCGTGTCCATATATATCTATTGGTAGCTTTAGTTTAATTATTTGTTCGATTAATTGATGCCGATATTTGTGGCCAGGGGCGATTTTTTTGTCACTGACAACAATTGACATTAAATTTGGTTTATATGTTATTTCTTTGGGCGGCCTTGAATGCCACATATACCCGAAATGTTCTATAAAGGGTTCAGGGAGACCAAATTTGTCTCCAATATAATATTTGCCAATGTGTTTTTGCGCATAATGAACAAATGCGTCGGTTAAACCTAAAAACTGAATTGGCTCAAATGCTAGACCGATAACATTTTTCTTTGGTATTTTCAAGTCCGGCATGATTGTATTCAATATAATTGCGTGAGTATAATCGTCATTGTCTGTTATGACTACTTGGAGATTGTAACCATAAAAATCAATTTCATTTGTGTAGTTGATTCTTTCATATATTTCTTTACACTTGTCGCTTGACGCAAAAGGGCAAAAAATTTTAATTTTATACATGGTATAATTTAGTTTGATTGTTATGTTTAAATAATAATAAACATATTGTAAATTACATTTTAAAAAAAATTGAAACAATATCATAAAAATAACATAGTTTTATCGCAGTAAAATAATGAATACTAACAATCAATCACTAGAATTTAGACAATTACCAAATAATGAACTATCATTAAAAATTAAAGGAATAAATGGTCTCCAATCAATTTTTAGTAGTAATAATTATCAATCTGGTATTCGTGGATTGACATATGAAAATATAATTGATTTACCGTTAGTGCCATCGTTGACGTTAATTCAAACTGAACTCTCCATTGTAAATAATTGTGACAAAAATATGTTTTTCCCAAAACAAAAATCAGATGGCTGCTATCATAAAGGCATGAACCCAACTGATTATGAATATGTTTGGGGGATTAAATATAAAGGGTACGACAACGATAACTATTGGTACAAGGCATGCTTTGTAAATACTTCGGATAATAAATTTGCCTTTCTAACAAGTACTGATAAATTTTTAGATCGCAATGGATTAAAAGAATCTTTAAGTGAAGGGTGGTATGTATGTAAAAATGGTCTAATAGCACCAGCGTTATTTTGGTCTTGTATAAAAGATATAATCAAATACAAATATAATCAAATTAATTAAATGTTTAGACGAACCAGTAAACAACAATTTACACGCTCTGTGAAGTGCAAAACTTGTTAAATTTTTATTGGATTTTGTCCCATTTTAAATCTTTGCTGGTTTAAATAATAATAAACATATTGTAAATTACATTTTAAAAAAATATGACTATAATAATATATATATGGACAAAGGAGCCGATAAAGAAAGTATATCTTGGAAAGTAATAGATAAATATTTTAAAGACAACCCGTCAAATCTTGTTTCGCATCATTTAGAATCATATAATGATTTTTTTCAACGAGGCCTTAGACGCATCTTTCATGAAAACAATCCTATTAGATTCATTGAGAGAGAAGACGAGAGGAGCGATATTGGAAAAAGAAACGAGTGCCATCTTTATTTAGGTGGTAAGGACGGGTCAAAGATTTATTATGGAAAACCAGTCATTTATGATGATCACAGCGCGCATTATATGTTTCCCAACGACGCTCGATTACGAAATATGACATATGGAATAACTATTCATTATGACGTAGAAGTAGATTTTACATATTACATTGGCGGCGAGAAAAAAGAACATACCACAATATTACCCAAAATCTACCTAGGCCGTTTCCCAATTATGCTTCAATCGAATTTGTGCATTTTAAACACATTGAGCAAGGACGTAAGATTTAATATGGGTGAATGCCGTAATGACTATGGAGGTTACTTTATTATTGACGGCAAAGAAAAGGTTATTATTTCACAGGAAAAGTTTGCCGACAATATGCTTTATATTAGAGTCAATAAAGATGATGACATTTATAGTCACTCAGCAGAAATACGTTCTGTTTCAGAAGATACCTCAAAACCTATTAGAACCGCTTCAGTCAAGATTGTTGCGCCATCACCGTCGTTGAGCAATAACCAAATTGTGGTTTCGGTGCCTAACGTAAAAAAACCTGTCCCTCTTTTTATTCTAATGCGCGCACTTGGTGTTATATCTGACAAGGATATTATTAGAACCTGTTTATTGAACACATTAAACGATGAAGAGGCAAATAATAAGAACCCTTATATTGATTTGTTTATACCATCTGTTCACGACGCCAATAAATTTTTCAATCAACAAAACGCATTGGAGTATATTGCGGAATTGACAAAAAGAGGCACAGTATCTGGTGTTATAGAAATTCTCTCTGATTATTTCTTACCACACGTTGGAGAGATGAACTTTTTGGATAAGGCATATTTTATCGGCTATATGGTTTCTCGTTTACTAAAAGTATACATCAAGGAAGAAAAGCCCACAGATCGCGACAATTTCAGATTTAAGAGAGTGGAGCTTTCAGGCGCACTTATTAATGATTTATTCAGAGAGTATTATTTAATTCAAAAGAAGGATATTACTCGCAAGATAGACGAAGAATACTATTATCACAAGGGCGAATATAAGGATGATGAAACCTTGTCTCGAAAGGAGAAGAAGCAGATTAAAACAAAGGGACAAAAAGAAACTAACAAATATCAGGATAATTTTGTCGGGCTCATTGAGGCCAATTTCAAGACATTCTTCAAGGATAGACTTGTAGAGCAGGGGTTTAGAAAGGCTTTCAAGGGTAACTGGGGATCAGAAGCGCATACCAAGCGAATCGGTGCTGTTCAAGATTTAAATCGTTTAAGTTGGAACACGTTTATTTCACATTTGCGTAAGATCAATTTGCCGTTGGATGCTAGCGCAAAAGTGGTTGGTCCGCGTCTATTGAATTCCTCTCAGTGGGGGTACATTGACCCAATAGATACGCCAGATGGTGGCAATATCGGCTTACATAAACACATGGCAATTAGCGCCTATATTACTAGCGCTTCATCTAGCCATCCAATCATTAAATGGCTTAGAATGAATACACCAATGCGTATTTTACTGGAATGTTCCCCTGAGCAATTGGGAGCTTGTTCTAAGGTATTTGTTAACGGAAATTGGATCGGAATTATCGACACACCCGTTGAAACCGTAAATCTGCTCAAATTATATCGACGCAATGGAATAATTCCCGCATATACAAGCATATCGTTTGACTATCAACGCAACGAACTCTATATTTATAGTGACGCTGGGCGATTGACCAGACCGGTTTATTATATAGACGACCGTAAGGCCAGTTATGATAGAAAAGAAATAAAGGATCTGCTAGAAAGTGGCAGCATTACATGGGAGCAAGTAATCTCCGGCACTATGAAGAAAACAGACGACAACTTTAAAACAAAGAATAATAAAATCTATGACATGTTCGAGTTGTACAAAGAGATTGGTAGCGATAAAAGGCTTATTTTTCAATCGCTGGAAAAGCATAAATCCATTGTAGATTATATCGATACGTCTGAAGAAGAGACGGCCTTAATTGCTACGACGGTGGATGACTTGGCGAAATCAAAGTGGTATACTCATATGGAAATAGATCCATCTTTAATTTTGGGCGTAATGGGGAATATGATTATTTACCCCGAACATAATCCAGTGACCCGTAACTCCTTCTCTTGTGGTCAGAGTAAGCAGGCCGTCTCAGTTTATCATTCAAACTATCAAATGCGTATAGATAAAATGGGAGTTATATTGAATTATGGTCAGACTCCGTTGATTAAATCTAGATATTTGGAATATTTTACCCAAGAGGAGCAACCATACGGCGTGAATGCGATTGTTGCGATTATGTGTTATACTGGGTATAATGTAGAGGACGCGATTCTCATAAATGAAGGCGCGGTTAAACGTGGAATTTTTAGAACGACATATTATTCTTCTTATGAAACGAGAGAAGAAAGTTCCAAGATTAACGGAATGAACAATTCCAAATTTGCGAATATTGAAAAAAATAATGTCATGGGCAAAAAACGCGGTCATGATTATAGCTTTTTGGACGATCATGGTCTCATTCGAGAGAATACTGAATTGAATGACAAAATAATCCTTATTGGTAAAATTAACTCGTCCATGAATAATAAGGATGTCTGGACAGATGATTCCGTTAAAACCAAGAAGGGTCAGATGGGGTTTGTAGATAAAGCATTTATTACGCACGGTGAAGAAGGCTTTAATGTGGCCAAAGTAAGAGTACGCGAAGAACGCTTACCCGCAATCGGTGACAAAATGGCTTCACGCGCTGGACAAAAGGGAACACTAGGTCTCATTATTCCCGAAGAGGATATGCCTTTTACAGAGGATGGCATACGACCCGATTTAATTATTAACCCACATGCGATTCCATCTCGTATGACAATCGGGCAAATTGTAGAGAGTTTGTTTGGAAAAGTCTGCACGAGTTACGGAGCATTTGGTGACTGTACTGCCTTCCAAGTAAAAGGTCCGAATTATTCAACATACGCACCGCTTCTTGTTAACGCCGGGTTTCACTCATCCGGTAATCAAGTGTTATACAATGGCATGTCTGGTCAGCAATTAGCAGCAGATATTTACATTGGTCCGACATATTATATGCGTTTAAAGCATATGGTTAAAGACAAGATCAATTATCGTGCTCGCGGACCGAATACGGTTTTAACCAGGCAACCAGTTCAAGGTCGCGCGAATGACGGTGGTCTGCGTATTGGAGAGATGGAACGCGATGGTGTGTTGGCGCACGGAATGTCCTATTTCTTAAACGAATCGTTCATGTTAAGAGGTGAAAAACAAGATTACTTTATTGCGGTTTGTAATAAAACAGGCGCAATTGCCATCTATAATGAATCTAAAAATCTGTTTTTAAGCCCGTGCGCAGATGGACCCATTAAATTTAATACAAATCCGGACGGAACTCAGAGCATTATGAACTTAAGTAGATTTGGTCGATCATTTAGCGTTTTAAGGGTCCCCTATGCGTTTAAGTTGTTGATTCATGAATTACAAATTATGAACGTGCAGATGAGAATTATCACGGAAGAGAATGTGGATCAGCTTTTGAGTATGACCTTTTCTAATAATATTAATAAATTGATGAAAAGTGATGCTGACGCAGCTACGATTATTTCAGAGATTAATTCAAGTGTTGATAGAATTGTCCGCGAGGTTCCGAAAGGAATGGCAAATGTAGAAGCAAATGTTTTACCAGAGCCGGCCCAAGTAATAACGCCTGACACGCCTGTTGCGGCGCCAGGTTCGCCTGCTTATAACCCTAATACACCGGACTCAATTCCCGGTTCGCCTGTTTATAACCCTAATACGCCAGATTTTCCTCCTTCTCCTACACAAGTAACAGACATACGTTACACATCTCAAGGTTCGCCAGCTTATGCTCCTGGTTCGCCCGCTTATGCGCCTGGTTCGCCCGCTTATAATCCTAATACACCAGATTCAATTCCATACGCGCCAGGTTCTCCAGTAAATTCATCAAATACAATCCCTTATGCTCCAGGTTCTCCAAGTTCTGCTACTCCACAACCTCCTTCAACTCCTTCACCAAATTTTTATGAAACAACGGTGGCGAGTGACGGGAAAACAGCAGTTCAACCAAAGTACAATTTCCCTGGTGATTTAAATTATTATTACTTGAATTTACCAAAGGAGGAAAAAATCAAAATAGAAAACTATACGAACGAGGAAAAAATTGAATATTTGAACAAAATAAAAGCAAATAAACGTGGAGGTTCTACACAAACCATTTTAGATGTTGCCTCTCCAGAGCCTGTCGTATCTAAATCTGTTGATACCCAATCTGAAAATGATACATCAGATACTCCAGGTGGAACCAGGAAAATAATATTATAAATAAAAATGAAATAAAATAATTCAATATGTTTATATTATAGACACAAGAATGGCAAGCCAAAGCTCAATTATTCCGATTTCCCACTTATTTAATTCTAGAAAAAATATCTTGGAATTAATGGGTAGACAGGGTTACAATGTAGATGAGTACGCAAATTTTAGCATAAATGAGGTGCACTCTATGAAACAAAATAATCAGCTTGATATGCTTTTAGAAACAAGAGATGAGGCAGTTTCACCCGAGAACCCTAAGAAAAAAATGTATATTCGCTATTATTTAAATGCTAGACCGGCGCCAAAAAATATTCAAGAGATGATTGATGATTTATTTGTGTTGACAGAAACACTTAAGAAGACGGATGCGTTGTTTATAATTATTAAGGATGACCCGAATGAAACCTTAATTAACGAACTGAAGCATATTTGGGAAAGTGAGGGAGTTTTCATTGTTGTTGAAAGCATCAAGCGTCTTCAATTTAATATATTAGATCATCAATTGGTTCCGCCACATCGCGTCATGTTTGAATCAGAGGTGATTAACGTTATGAAAAAATATAATATAGTTGAAAGGACTCAGTTCCCAGATATTTCAAGATTCGATCCAGTAGCGCGAGTAATTGGCTTGAGACCGGGGCAAGTTTGCCATATTACAAGACCAAGTAAAACCGCAATTGAAGCGAATTATTATAGAATTTGTATTTAAAATGCGAAATGCTCGAAACTTATAAAAATATAAAAAATATAATAGAAATAATTTATAAATGGAGTTTGTTGGTCCTTTAGCTTCGGGGTTTACAATTTATAGTAAGAGCGGCTGTGTAAATTGTTCAAAGGTTAAAAAATTATTACAGGAGAACCGCATAACCTATGATATTATAGATTGTGACGATTATATACTTGAAAATAAACCCCGTTTTTTGCTTTTTATAAATAAGTTGGCATGTGTAAATGTCAAGACCTTTCCGATGGTGTTTAATAATGGAACATTTGTTGGTAGCTACGACGAAACGAAGGACTATGTTGATAAAATAAATTGTTTCGACGCAAATTTAAACTTTTAATTAATATTTATTTAAAATCATATATATATTAATGGACTCATACAGTACAACAGAAATAGAAGACAATTTTCCACACCCGGACCAATTTAGAGAAAAACTACAAACGCTAGATTCCCAATTATTACCCATTTTAGCCGATTTCAAAAAATATTACGTGTTTTTTAATATGAATCCCGAATATCCGGAATACCAACAGATGTTTCAAAATATAAAAGGAAATCTGACTAACTTAAACTCCGAATTATTTATGTTGTCAAATAATGTTCAGAGTAACACCGATGGAATTAATAAGAAATTGTTCGAATTAGATGTATTAATAAGGGAAGAAAAAAGGAAGAATGCGATTTTGAAGAAAAAATTGGGCATTGTCGAGCACAAGAGTAGCGCCGCATCTGAATTGATTTCAGATTATGTTAATATTTATGATATTGATTATTTGCGAAATTGGGGGCTATTTTTTGGCATTATAATTGCGGCAACTGCCATATCGAGGGTTTATAAACCTCAGACCGCGGTGGTATAGATCTAATATTTTTTCTCGCTCAAATTATAAATTTTAAATATTTTTATATTTAAAATGTTTACCTCATTTATGTATAACCCAAGAATAATGAACAATCCGCTACGTGAATGGTGGCTGAAATCAATGACAGAATCTATCCGAAAAATGACTGATAAACAAGAAGAAGAGAGAAAAAGATTCGACCGCCTTTGTACTACAATGTGTGTTGTTCCGTCGAATCCAGGTGGTCCAGGCAGCCCAGAGAATATAATCACCTGGGGTTTGGGTTTTCTCTCTGTTTCTACTTTGCTATACTATGTTTATAAGCGACATTATAAATAAGTTTTCTTGTGATACATATATAGATGAACTTTTCAATTACCGAGGATAAATATAAGGGGCCTAAATCTGTTGTATTGGATTTAGAAAGCTTAAATGCCGAATATAGAAATAAGTTGATTGAATATCGACAAGCCGTCGCGAATTATGTGAATTATTTAAAGCAAGATGTCAAGCCCGATACTAGTGTCGATAAGATTTCTTGGTGTAAACAGCTTGCCTCTACGGGCTGGTGTACCTCTAAGATGGGGCGTGAGCAAGGCATGTCATACTATTGTCCTAAAACGTGTAATGAACTCAAAAAAAAAGAAATGGTTACTATCAAAAATGCGACATACTGGGGGACAGGACCAATTGCTCAGAATAACTCGGCTACCCTTCAAGAATGTAGTGCTTCATGCGCAATGACAGATGGCTGCACTGGCGCAACATTTAATGCGACTGATTCAGCAAAACCTATGTGCTGGTTAAGAAGCGGTGACACTGATATCACAGGTGGAAAAGATAGCGATTATGCGATTGTTCCAAAAGGGAAACAAATGTTGATGATAGTTCAAAAAATAAACATGCGACTTTCAGAAATTAATCAACAAATTCAAAAAATTACCCAAAACGGCCAAGAAACATATGATTCACAGACACCAGAACGCAAGACAAATATGGCTGAACTCGCAAGGCAATATATACAGTTAAACGAAGAAAGAGAGAAAATCGACAATACGATTAATGATTATCAAACATTAGATCAACAACAGATTCAAGGAGATCTGACAGCAAATAAAAATTATTATTCATTCGTGTTACTTCTTCTTCTAGCCATTATTACGATATTTGTACTATATAAAGTGGGGTTCAGTTTCAATTCGGAAACAAACTCGTCAGTATTATCGGGCGGCGCAAAAAGACTAAAAACTATAATGTCTTTTAGAAATAAATAATATTAATATATATTTTTGTATAACCTTATATTAATATGACAGAAGTATCAAATCTATTTTCAAATTTTAATGATTTAACCAAAAAATCGGTAACAGATTTGTCAACTGATTATAATTCAAAAGGTAGCAATCCCACAAACGCAACACCAGCTTTAAAACAAGGGGAAAAATTTAAAAAATACCAGAAACAGATCACAAAGAGAGTGGAGAAACAAGAAAAATCGCTAGAAGGCTTCCAAGGAAGCTTAAAACAACAAACAAACGATACTATTCAATCAAACGATTTTTCATCACAACAAGAATCAATTGAAAGTCTCCGAATGGATTACAAAAAAACGCTCACCAAATATGAGAATTTGGTTGCGGAAATTAACGGAGCAACCTCTGGTTACTTGGACAGAATAAACCCCAACAATCCATATTTGAATAAAACGATCCAGTTCCCGTCAGGCGAAATTGCCTATGTTACAAATCAAGGAATCGCAAAATATGTGCCGTCGAAGGATATTATGAAGGGTACTGCTATCCCCCAGACCACAATTCCCGTAAATATCCCATGGGATAATGCGTATTCTGCTCCGGGAGCTACACTACCTACAACCCCACCACTTCTATCCGGAAGTCCGCTCAAGATGGGTCAAGGTGTCGGTAACGAAGGTGTCAATGTTTTCGTTAATAAATTACTTGATAACCCAACTGCGAAATACGAAGGATGTTATACCGACAATCCGGCACAACCGACCATGACATTTATAGGGGGCACACCACCTACGCCGGATTTAATAAGAAACGGCACTTTTAGTCAATCAGCCATACAAGGCAATAGCTATCAGTACTTAACTTGGAATACGAGTTTAATTCCTGGTTGGAACTTTAATTGTGTGCTAGTAAATAACTCTACCGCGTGGGGGTTCCCAATGCCCTATCCCAACGGGAATCAATGTGCTTGTATTCAAATGAGCCAACAATTATGGACGAATGTCTGGATAAATCTTAGCCCTGGCGTTACTTACACATTAACATTTAGTGCTTGCGGTAGAACCAGTTTTGATGGATCCGGTAAGGCGAACCCTATTAATATTGGTGTAGAAGGTAAAACATTTTATACATTAAATGCTACAATCGGTACATGGACTACTTATTCAACAACCTTTATGGTTCAATCGGCAGGAGGTCAAAGATTGTCTTTTATTGGAAATTGGACAACAACTGACCGTTCAACAGCGATACAAAATGTAGTTTTAACGGATGGCGCGCCGAAAAGTGGGTCTTATACATATGACAACTGTAAGGCAGCGGCGGTTGATGCCGGTTATCAGTATTTCGCTCTACAGAATGTAGACAGTTCTTCGTCAAAAGGGTTCTGCGCAGTAAGTAACAACCAACCGGCCGCAACACGCCTAGGTAAAAGTTTGGTGCCAAACAAGATATCCGCATTATGGTCTTCAAATACGCAAGGGCAGACAGGAAATTCCGCGATTCTATCAATGAGTGGCGCACTGAGCGTTATTAATTCTAGCGGCGCATCTGTATTTAGCACTCCCGGTAACAACGCAAA
>Ga0209230_10000916_pt1 | contig 11712 bp, 11 predicted proteins | sample LakOntMetagenome_FD_187467 | JGI IMG/M metagenome (GOLD analysis project Ga0209230, IMG submission 187467) | Freshwater and sediment microbial communities from Lake Ontario - Sta 18 epilimnion Metagenome (SPAdes) (version 2) | ecosystem: Environmental > Aquatic > Freshwater > Lentic | place... | reverse complement strand
CATCTTTTAATTCAGTTTGTTTCAACAAGTTATCAACAAGGTTGTAAACAACTTCTTCTTTAGTATCATCAACTACAGGTAAGCCTAGTAAACGTGCAACTTTCTTCTTGCGTTCAGGAGTCATTGCATCAAACTTAATGATTGCTTTGTTAATCAATTGTTTCTTCTTGTAAACAACTGCGTTTTCAATTTCATCATCTACAACATAGAATTGTGTATCTGCTGGAAATTCACCACGTTCCCAAGCTTGGTAGCTAGAAGCGATTGTAGGGTGAACACGTAACCAAGCAAAAGCAAGTTCTTGGAATGTATTAGTGAAATCAAAATAATTGTCTCCATCTAATAACTTAACTGGTTGTACGTGTAGTTCATCATTTGTAGAAGTTGATAAACCGTAGTTCCAGAACTTAGAACGAGGACCTAAATCCACATCACCTAACTGCATTTCTAACTTTGCTTTTAGATTTGTAACACGTTCAATTTCCATTTCACGTTCTGTAGGATCTTGGATTCTACGAATGTAAGCAGCGTTAGCATCTAATCCTGTACGATACTGTCCATCCATTTCCTTGTAAGGATACTTGAACACTCCTGTTCCAGGAATACGTGTTAAACCTTTTTGTGCAAGACCACCTTGCATGGTTTGCAGTTGCGAGTTGTTGTAATCTTTCTTAATAGTAGAGATTTTTCCTATCTTACCCATATGTAGTTTTAATTTAAGTTTGGTTTTAGCAGAGTGCTATCCATTGAAGGAGTAGCGACCTTACGATCCAAGCACTCTGTATTCAAGAAGAAACCCTCCCCGTAGGAGGGAGAGAGGGGAGGGATCTTCTTGTACCTTCGATTGAAGGCTAGGGCTGTTGCCCTTATATTAGAATTGAGGGATTTCTTCGATCAAGACTGTGCGAGACAAGTCTTCGATGAACACATCACAACGATCCTTCATCCAGATTTCGTATCCTGGGAATTTGTTCGCAGAACTCATACCTTGAGACTTAGCAAAGCCTAAGTGGTGACGAGTACCATCGATATAACCCCAAGTCATAGAAGGTGCACCCTTCATACGTACTTCACGGATGTTGTTAACCATTGAACCATCAGACATTGGAGATACGTCAAACACCATAAATACTGGAGTAGACTTCTTGTTTTGTCCGAATTCTAAGTTAGATTGTGGAAGGTCTAATTCTTTTAAGTGAATTAATTCAACACGACCAGTCTCACGTGTAACCATTGCATCGAATGCAAAGTTGTAAGTGATGTGTTGTCCCTCTCCTTGCATGTAGCGATTACCTGAATCAGCCATGAACGTTAAACCTGAGTTTAATGCATCGTTCTTCAAAGCTTGTTGGAATACATCGAAACCAGCTTCGTTAGTGTACATTTTAACACGGCGATCCTTAACATCCACACGGCGATAGAATAAATCACCAAATACCGAACGAATCAAGTTAGCAGTGAATTCTCCACGGTTGTATTGAACCAAGTTACCATTGTTACGCATACGGTGGTAAACACCAGCAGATGTACGCTTTAATTCTTGCTTAGAACCATTAGTCTTCACAGTACCAGGCTTAGCCCAGATCATACGCTTAACTTTTAATTCTAACATAGACTTACGCATCCAGAACTCAATAAACGGTTCCCACTTAACATCATTACGAGTTAATGGTAATTGGTTACGGCGTTGTGGAGCATATACTAAGATGTCTAATGGCTTACCAGAAGCATCACGCATCATCTTATCATCAGCCCACTCAGTGATCTTGTGCTCATAACCATATGCAGAACCTAATGATTCAAACATTGTGATTTGCTCACCTAAACGAGGAAGACCTAATAAGTCTTGATCAAACTCACCAATAGCAGCATCAACTAATTCTAATTCGATACCATTCTGCAAGAAAGTAGAAGATACGAAATCAACAGTTGGGTTGTCACTGATTAAGTTGAATGTGTACAAATAACCCATGTTGTAAGGAACTGGATCTTTGATCACATAGAAACGAGGACCGTATTGACGAGTACCTACAGAGATGATAGCGTTCTTAGAGAATTCGTTAGTATCAATAACTAAAGAGAACTCTTGACCATCGATACCTGGTTTGTCCAACGCTAACGTTGAAGCAGGGATGTCAATAATTTTAGGGAATTTGTAAGGTACAGCTACCTGCCACTTCCAAGCATCACTGTTGTTGTCAATGTAGTACGGAGTTGACTTGTTGATCATGTCCAAGAAGTCATTGCTGTACAATGAACTCTGAGTGTACAGAGAGATAATTTTCTTATCGTAGTCTGCTGGCTCAGTTGAGTGAAAGCTTTCCAAGTGGTTTGAATCTGTCAACTTACCTACAGCACGTTTGTCCATAGACGCAACGCGAGCATAAGTAAAGCCAGTTAAACCTGGAATTGTTTGAATTGCCATTTGTTTGTTTTGTTTAAATTAAAAAAATATTACGTGTTATGAAAACCAAGAGGTTGGCGTTGATGACTTGGATTTCCCTGAAGAGCTTTTAGATGCTTGACGAGCAACCTCTCCAAACAGCTCATTTGACTTCTTAGAGATTCCTGATTTTTGAATCGTAGATAATGTAGGATCCTTTTCTAGGATTTTCAAAAGTAGTGCCACTTTTACCTTCATCTCATGATTCTCAGGACGCTTCAAGTCGAGAATTGTACGATCAAAATCTGTTAATGTTTCTCCAGATCCAGTCTTCCATTTCTCAGCCAAAAGGAAATCTTGTAGTTCACCAGCTAATTTTGGGTTAAGAGGGATGCCATCAAACTCTTTAGTTTTTAGCTTCTCTTGTAATACTGCCGTTACGTTTTGTTGATACTGCTGTTTGTAAGCAGCTTGACGTTGTAACTCTACAGTTCTTTGTTCTTCTAGTTGCTGTAGCTTTGCAGCTTCTTTCTTAACTAGAACTTTATGGTGTTTAGCAGCAACGCTTTCTAAGTCACCATAGTTTTGAAGTCTTTCGATTTCAGTTGTTATATCTTCAGGATCAAAACCTTGATCTGCTAAAGCTTGTTTAAGAATTGCTACTTGGTTTGTTTCTTGAGATAAGTCCATCTCAGAAAAGTTTTCAATAGCATTGTATGTACCGAAATAATCTTTAGGATCTACACCCTTAACAAAGATAGCATCAAATGCTTGTTGGTAGTCTTCTCCAAACTGTCCAATGAAGTTTTGTACCACTTCAATTGCACCTTTCTTTTTCTCTACTTCAAAGCGTTCTAAGAATTCCTCTGCTGAATTAACAGCAACATCTTCTTCACCATCTTCTTTTGTGAAAACACCAAGTTTAAAAAGATCTCGTGATAGAGCAGTGAATTGACTTACTGCTGCATCTTCTTCCTCTTCTTCTTCAGCAGGAGCTTCATCAGCTTTCTTAGCTTTAGGAGCTGGAGCATCTTCTTCATCCTCATCTTCATCATCACCTCCTAATAGGAAGTCTTGAATTGATTTAGAAGGATCTTCTTCTTTTTTATCAGATGCATCATCATCATCAGCTTTTGCAGCTGCTTGTTTCTTAGTAGGAGCTGGTGCAGGTTCTGCATCAATCTTCTGTACATCATCAGGATCAGCAGTAGAAGTGTCAGGACTCATTAAGTCATTTAATAACTCTGCGTTTCCTAAACCCATTTCCATGGTATTCTCAATGCTAAAATTCCCAAATGCTGGGTTTTCTAAATTATCGGCCATACGTAGTTCAATTTTTATTTGGTTTTTCGTTATAAAAGTATATTACATTAATTTAATAACAAAGGGTAAATCAGCTATAGAGCTGAATATTCTGCATAATATAGCATTAATGAAAATTACTCTAACTTAATTAGTTAGAATTACTTGCTCTTTTTAGCTCTACCCTTTGCATTTTCCTTAGCAATAGCTAAATCATTTGCTTGGTTCTCGCGATCAACTTGTATCTTCTCGCGCTCTACAGCTAGTTTTTCAGAAGCTAGTTTAGTTTTTGCCTGGATATCTGCAATCTTAGCTTGGTAATCAGCTTGTGCTTTAGATTGCTCACTTGCTAATTTATCCATTTCTAATACGTCTGCAGTACCAGAAGCGTCAACATCAGATAGAGGACCTGCTTTAGACTCAGCATTAATCATTGCAATTTGAATCTTATTCAAGCGATCAAGCTCATTTTGGTAATCATCATGAGCAATCTTCTCTTGTTGTAACTGAGCAGCTTGTTGCATCTGTGCTTGAGCAATTTGTTGTTGCTGTTCCATCTGCTGTTGCTGTTGTTGCATCTTTTGATCTTCAAGTTGTTCTTGACGTTCTTTAAGAGTCTTGAACACCTTCTTCATATCACGAATAGAGTTTGTGCTGTATAGCTCAATGATGTCATGTAATGAACCACCATTCTGTAGAACAGCTTGAGACAAGCTTCTAATCTCATTGAACATCTGCTTATCTTCTGGACGATTAGTCAAGAACACTTTAAGATCACGGAACTTAAGATCTGTTCCATTCACTTGTACAAATGCTGATTCTCCTTCAGATGTAATGTATGATATAGTAGATTGTGGTTTAGCACTCTCTATATATAATGATGCATCAATGATTGCTTGGTATAGTTGACCTAGTACATACTCGTGTGCCACGAATAATGGCTCTGTCTGTGAGTAAGACTGAGTGATGGCAGTGTTTGTACCTGTAGCAGTTTCAGAGGCTGAGACAGAACCTAAACGTTGCTTAGACATACCGATTAGTTCCCAACACTCTTGTTTCAATTGCATTGCTAAGGTGTAACGAGATTGAATTTCCTGTGTACGCGTAAGGTCAATGTCTCTAAATTGATTGAATGAGCTTGGAGACTTTAAGTTCTCTGGGCTATCATCAATAAACATTACACCACGGTTACGTGCTTCCATTTCCCAGATATCCAAAGCATCTTGTGCATCTCCATCTTTAGGAATAGGAATGTGTCTGATAGATGTAAGATACACCTTACCAACTTCTTTCTCTAATAGTTTGTACAATTGATTCATACAAACGTTATAAAGAACCTGGAATGGTTTCATTAAGTCTACAAGAGATTTAGCCTCTGTATTCTTAACCTCATGTACTACACCAATGATAGGGCAGTAGTTTAATAACTTAAATGGTTTGATGTGATAGATATCTGGACCAATCTTAATACCTTGATACCACTGGTTAATCCATCCCCATTCTAATGATTGTTCTGTAGGAATCGTACCCTTCTTGTAGTTTTCATCTACAAGCATTGATTGCTCATTGCCCATCTCATCTAAGTAGATAAGCTTACCGATCTTTTTCTTAGAGATCCAATAGCAACGTACCACTACATACTTATAACCAAATGAAGAAACGTTGTTTGTTAAGCCTAAGAAGTCTTTCAAACCATCGTTATTCTCCTTCATCTCTGATTCAATAATCATACGTGTTTGTAATACAGCAGGATCATATGTATCGTATTGTACAGAGTCTTGACCAGGGATAGCATCAGGATTACCTAAGTTAGATTCACGAACGTTAATCAAACCATAGTCTTGTAGAGATGAACGTAAGTGGTCAATCTCTTCTTTTGTAATGTCTGGAATAGATTCGATAATCTCTGACAATTCCATAACTTGCACAGTACCAGCAGCATACGCACCTTGAGCACGTCCTGTTGGATCTGAGATGTATTTTCTATCTGGCGTAGTTAAGAACCAAGTATTCTTAGGGTTAGCCACTTCAACGTTATATCCTAGCTTAGAGTTATCCTCATAGATGTGATAGTATTCACGAGCAGAGATTAGCATATCACGGAATGCGTCTTCTGATTTCTCTTTAAGAACAAAGTCTGCTTTCTGACATGTAAGAATGTGATTAGCCCATTTCTCTGCTGCAGATGTATATGAATCAAGTTCATCCTTCACCTCATCCAAAGTCATTTGTTGTAATTCTTCTTCTGGAATTTCTTGTCCTTGGATTGCAGCTTTCTCTACAATCTTCTGCTTTGCCTGGCTCATTATAAACTCTTGCAAAATACCAGTTTTAAAATCTAGTTCCTCTGCCTTAGAATCCTCATCAAATGCCTTAACGCGGAAAGCATCAGGACGCTTAGAGATCTCGCCTACAAGCTCGTTTATGGGGGTTGTAATGATGGAGTAATGTTTCACATATGCTGGCAAAGCTAAGTCTGCTGTCAACATATCAGTGAAAGATCTAACTTCTGGTTCTTGGTAGAAGTCTTCTGGACGTAAAATACCCTTTACTAGGTCATAGTTTTTAACAAACGTATCACGATTCTTGATATATTCCGAATAGGCTTTATTCGCAAAATAATCCATCGTGTTCTTGATCCAACTTTCATCTTGCTTCTCCTTCTCAGTTTTGAATTGATCAGGGAAGATGTTTAGGTAGGCGTACCTAATCGTTGCATCTTTTGTATATCTAATAATTGCCATTATGTAAACAGTTTATGTTTTCTTGTTTCTGAAAATAGACCATTACTACTTCCAAATAATTTATTACCTTTTCTTTTAGCGTGCATAGCAAGCACTCTAGCATCACCCCCTGCACCAACTTTACCCATCAATGGGTCTAATTTCATAGCTAATGCAATGGCTAACTCAGCTGCAATGATACGGTCAAAGTTACCCTCTTCATTATATTGTATCATTTCTTCCAATAGTACAGGATCAAAGATCTTCACCATACCTTTCACTTCAGAAATAACTTCTCCATCGTCATTCTTCTCTGTGACTAAAGTTTCTTCTGTATATTTCTTAAGACATCCGTGTAAGAAATCTCTAATCTTCTCTGATGATCTATGTATACCATAGTCACGTCTCACTGTTGTATTAGGAACTACTTCTTTTAACCACTCTGGTTGTCTCTCTAAATAGTGAGCTTCGTTCCTAGAAATCATGTGATCAATGAAAGACATCTCATCATTCTCGACAAGAGCTCTAGCATTGTAGTATTTAATCAGTAGTCTTGCTTGTTCTTCCCACGTCTCTTTCTTATCTGGACGTGCACAATAGGACGCAACAAACATATCTTGGTATTTTTCTCCTGTAATAGCATGCATACGTTTATATATGTATACAGAACCTAATGAAGTGGAATACGAAGCTTTACCTTGGCGGTATGGATCGACTCCTGCTACATACAATCCGTATGGAGGAGCTTCTACAGGAAACTCATATATTACTATAGGAGCATCCTTCATATCAGAATTTTTAAGAGGGAAGTTGGAGATGGGTAGCTTGTCTGTGAATTCATGCTTAACACCGTCTCCATCATCATATAGCACGACTGGAGTACCTGTACGCTCTTGAGATAAGAGTCTGGCTTTCTGTCGCTTAGCTCCCTCAATATCAAAGATGTTTGAGTCTTCGTTTAAGAAGATATCATCTACCTCTTGTGGGTAGTACATCTTTTCTTTCAAGTAGGCAATCCTATCACCTGCTTTCTTGAGTCTTTCTAAATTTTCGTTGGTTATTTTTGTAGCTAGTTCTTCGTCAGATACTAACATCTTTACGTTATGAAGGTCGTCACCTTTTGGTTTATCTAAATATGCCCCTAATGTAGAGTCAAACTTAGCTTCCATTCTGAACTTATGTGAGATGAATAATCCGTGTACACGAGTTTCATCTTTGGCATTGTTGTATTCTAAGAAATTATAGTTACCTACATCAAACATCAAGGACTTAGCGTCCATGAATTTCTTCATATCCCCACCAGTTCCTGTAAGAATCGGTGCGCAGCCCCAGCCAAAGGGTGTTGTGAAACCTGGAACAGCAGCTTGGAACCCTCGTAGAAAACTACCCTTACCAATTTCATCTATAATTAATCTTCTAGGCTTTGTACCAGCAATAGCCTCTTCGTTATTACCTTCGTCAAGGTTACGTATTAATATTTGTGAAAAGGGGATACGTTGTCCTCCTTTTGTTTTTACACCTAATGTAACCTGGTTCTTCCAGTTATCTTCCACCCTTTGCCACTGCCATGCTTGTGGGAGGTGATTGAGTCCTTTATCTATCTTATCTGTAATCAGCTTTATGTCGGCTGCATTCAGACCAGCAATAATGTTCTGTGAGTTCTCATCAAATGTAGCACCATGTGACACATATGAAGCCTCCAAAACAGACTTAGCAAAACGTCTAATACCAAGAATAACCAGTCCTTTACGTTCTTTTTGAGCTCTATCAATCTCTGTTGACACCACCCATTCGTTATCTCTTAGTGACGGATTAGAATACTTCTGTGCAATACGTCCATACTCATCAATAACGTCCACCTCTGTATGCCATGCATTTAGATGCCAATATAAGAATGGGTTAATATATGTATCTCCCATCATTGCACCGTTCTTACACAGCTCCTCATGAAAGGCAAAAAAAGAATCGTGCTCCTCAGAATCTTTATCTGGAAGACGCTTCTGATTCATTAACCAATCCTTATAATCTATCTTAAGCAGTTCCACTACGTTCCTTTAAAAACTTATCAGCCTTAGATCCTAATGTAGATCCTCCTCTTACTTCTACCTTAGCCTCTTCTTTCTCACGGAGTTTATCTACCACTTCGAGAAGGGCTAGATAGTTCTTCATTGTCTCTTGAATGAACTTACCTTGACTTTCAATAGATGCAATCACCATAGGTAACATGCCTCCTTTAGCTGTAGGTTTCCATTCAATTCTATCTTTGAGCTCATGCATTGGATTTGCATCCACATATTGTCTCCAAGATTTCAATTGTTCTTCAGCCCATTCGAGCTCAGTGTTAATGTATGTAGTTTTCTTTAATGCCATTTTAGCTTAGTCAGTGAAGTCTTGGTAATCATCTAATATCGTATTAAGATTCATACCTTCCTTTATAATCTTATCAATCTCTGTATCATCTGGATGAGGAATATCCTGCATCAATTCTGCCTTGTATTTTGACAGTGCGTAAACCATCTCCCTATCTGTCATTCCCCACATGTCTTTGTATTCATATAGAGCTGTTGCTAAATGTCTTCCCACATTGTATGTAGGAAATGCTTTATGTAAATCGTCTAAGATCTTTAAAGCTTGTTGATAGGAGGTTAATTTCATAATGGTTTAAATTAAATCATTGATGTCATCCTCAGAGAATTTTGATTCTTCTTCGTTGAAATCAATGTCACTCGATAAGTCGTCTTGCAAGACACTAAATTGTTCATCGTCTTGCATTTCCTTACACATATATTCTTTTGTAAATATGACAGAAAGTTTCCCCTCTTCGTCTGTATTGACTAAGTCAACGTAATCTACTCCTTTATTATATAGATCTACAAAGACATCTATAATCTCATCTAAGGAAATCTTCTTGATTAATAGTTTTCTAGCCATTTATATCTTTCTTTAATTGTTCTTCTTGTTCATCATCTACTACGGCCATCCATTTATCCTGTGGACAAGAGCATGATAGACACGCCGATTTAGCTTCTAAATTACATCCACAATCTACACAATGTGCGTCTGGACGTAATGGTGTTTTGTGGTTCTTTGAATGAAAAGGACATTCGCTACATATAGACAAACGTTCTTTTGACACTTGCTGAATGGTTTGTTTCATGTCAGCAGGAGGAACTAACTTGTTTCGCCATCCCTCGTAAATCTGGCCGAAGTTAATCATATCGTATTTTTGGTTTTAACATTTTAATCTGCATCGTCACAACATTTATCATGTCTTGTGCCTTCTTCCTATCTGCCTCTGTAGACGTATTTAGTTCTAATTGCTGTTGTGCCTTCTCTAGCTTCTTCTCATAAGCTGCTAGTTTCTTTATTGCCTTCTTATTATTGAATATTATTCTACCAAATCCAGACAGTTCTAAGGAATGATTTGTGTCCATAGCCTCATTAGCTGATTGAAACTGGTGCATAACCACTGTTTCTACAAGCTTCTCTGACATAGCTAGTTTTACAGACAACGTCCTAACCAAATATTCCTTATGGGACATACTCTTAGGCTTGTTATACTCCATGTTCTAGCTTTATCTCTAATGTAATGTGTTCTGTAAACGGCAGAATAATAAGAGGGTTAACTTTAACCTTTGTTCCATCCTTTACTAAAACACCAACTTTCTTTAGCTTAGAGATTATGTTATTGATAGTAGGAGATGTAGAGTTATACTTTGTACAAAACTCTTCTCTAATAGACGAATATGAAATATTACCATGTATAGCTGTAAATGCTACTAACTGTATTTCTCTTTGTGTAAGATTGAGGTTGTTAACTGTAGACAATATGGAGTAATACTTTTCTGCCATAGCATATGTACTATCCATTGTCCTTTTTAACCTTTGTACTATTACCTTTTTCTTAATCTCTTCCATATGTAGTTGGCATTCTATAGAATTATAGACGCTATATTAAGAATTATATTTGGTAAATACAAATGAAAGAGAAAATATTATTAGAGAGATCTCTATAGTGTACATATCATACCACCTAATTTCCTTCACTCTAAATGAGACTCCTAATCCAAAGTCTGTTAATGTACTTAATCTGAAATGTATCATATATAGAAGAGTTTTTATTATAGCCCCCCCTTCCCCCCCAAAGGTAACAGAACTTTTTATATATACAAAATAAAACTTTTTTCGTCCTGGGTGAAAATTGGAAAAATTTTTTATAACCCCCACCCCCTTCGTATATATGAGAGAGGAGTCCATTCCTGATTGCAACCCCTACGGGAAATTGGAGCATCGGGCTATCCCCCCTGATGATGCTCTCGGAGGCAGACCGATTCTGCATTCACTTTTAATTTAAAATTATTATGGCTAATCCAGCTAACACAGCAGACACAACTGCTAAAACAAATGATGTTATTTCTGTTGATGCTGTTGAGATTCCTCAAATCGAACAGCAAGCACAACCATTCAAGGCTTTGCCTAATAATGGTGTGTTAATGGAGGATAACTTATTTCTTATCTCTGCACCTACTGTGCGTCAGTATCCTGCTACTAAGAAGGGTTCTACTGAACGTCACACATTTGCAGGTCAAGATTATTTTATCTTTCCAATCAATGGTAAAGTTTTCACCACACGTGATAAGGACTTTGCTAGTGCACACAAGATGGGCGATTTGTACAGCGTTACAATTGGCGAACGTGTTGTTGGTAGTGCTGTGTACTTAGAGATGACAGGTTACATCACTAAGACGCAAAAGCTTGCGCAAATGAACTTTGATAAGCAAGTTGCAATGAATGACTTTGCTATCAAGCGTTTAGAGTCTTTTGATCCTAGCAAAGCATCAGTAGATGCTGATCTAATGGGATCATTACTAGCAGGCGCATCAGCACGCTAGTGTAGTAATAGGAGGGCCTTCGGGCTCTCTTATTTCTATTAGTAATCCAAATGCGTTGCATTTGTTCCTTTCGGGAGTATTTGCTTGTCATTGCTTACGCATATAAGATGAATGGAGTAGGTTGGGCATGGCATATAATCGTGAAAAAGTTTTTTTCTCTATATATATAAGAAAACTTTTATAGATGTTTTAATGGTGAGGTGTAGACCTTCATGGGTAAACATAGTCTTTTTAATTAAACGTTGATTGCTTATAGTAATGTATTATATAGCAATAACAAGAAGTTTGTATCTATATATGTAAGAAGTTTATTATATATAGAAGTGTTGTTAGTTATATATTATACATAGTTATTATTATGTTGTTGACTATCGAAGTTTATTAATGCATCATTCTATCTTCCCAAGGGATA
>Ga0209230_10000913_pt1 | contig 11728 bp, 14 predicted proteins | sample LakOntMetagenome_FD_187467 | JGI IMG/M metagenome (GOLD analysis project Ga0209230, IMG submission 187467) | Freshwater and sediment microbial communities from Lake Ontario - Sta 18 epilimnion Metagenome (SPAdes) (version 2) | ecosystem: Environmental > Aquatic > Freshwater > Lentic | place... | reverse complement strand
CACAATGGTATTATTCAGATCAAATACAACCCTTAATTTTTTTGGTTTGAAATGAACCAAATGCATTTTAATATCTTTGGGTGTTCCGATAGAGAAAATATTGGATAGATAGTGGGCATAAACCTCTTCGGTGGTGTCTATCAATAATTTCATAACCTTTGATAAATAGGGTTCGTCGGTCTGATTTTCCATCACTATTTTTTTACATACGTCTAGGCATAATTGAACGGAACGAAATCCATATCCACCCATGCAAATGTCGTTAGAAATGGGGTTGCGTTCTTGAATATCTATAATTTTATCGTGTTCAATGGTGACAAATGAATAATGAGAGAGCTGGGTTTTGTTATTGGTGCAAAGAATAAAATTTTTATCACTTGGTAGATCTAAAAGTGACAATCCCTCATAGATATTATCGTTGTCCAATACAAAGATGGATTCTTCTAGAAAGGATGGATGCTCTTTGACCCATTTATTTAATCCAATATATAGGGTTTCTGCTGCACCTCTGGTCTGAAAATGAATGGGTATAAAATCAAACGTAATTTCCTTAAATGTATTCAATAAATAGGGGCAAAAACCATAATGATCCAAGTCATGATTGTAGAATATAGTTAAATGAGAAATAGATAACGTGGATACCACATATTCAATCATTGGACGTCCATAGACAAGGTTCATTGGTTTTGGAAATAGGGAATCAAACCGTGTTCCTGCGCCTCCACATAGCAAAATTATCTTCATTAAGTTACTGTATTGCCAAGCTTTTTAAATCAAAGGTGGTTTAATTTAAAGACTTTAAACATACGTATCAGTATCTATGAAAATTGCCCTCTGCTTATTTGGATTGCCAAAGTATTCAGACTACGTATTAAATACGTTAAAGCAGAATGTATTAGACCTACATGACGTGGATATATATGGTCATTTTTGGTGGTCAGAGGATATGATTGGTGAATTCAAGCATCGTTCATCCCATGATAAATGGGAACCGGACACAATTGAAAAGTTAAAGACAACGCTATCGTTTAAGAAACTCGTTTTAGAACCACAAAGCGTGTTTGATTTATCTGGTTATTCATTTACAACGATAGAGCCTGACCTAAAAGCAGCTTTAACCAGTAAGGTTTGTAAGGATATTATTTTTTCAAACAAAAGTAAATGGGATAGCACTTATAAATCCTATTCCTTAATAGATTCACCTGAGGACTATGACTATATTATTATTACCCGCCTGGATGTAGATTATAGTTGTCCATTGGATGTAGCTAAACTATCCAAGGAGGTCTTATATATACAAGACGGTTATCGTTCTGGAGCAGATCGTAAATATTCAGACCATTTTGCCATCGGTTCTCCAGCAATGATTTATCATTATGCAAATATCTGGAAATACACGGATACATACCATACCCATGGCTTAACGCATTTGCATAAACATTTTGAAAAATTATTGAATACGGATATTATAGTACCTCACGAAGTTATTTCATTAGGGGTTTGGTATCTACACCCTTCCTTGTTTAAACATATGCGAAATGGTATTCATTATACCAATGAAAAATATGTATAATATGTAATACGAATTGGCTTAAACGTTATTGTGTTTTTAAAATGAACAGAACGATGAGGGTTGCCGTATGTATATCTGGACAATTAAGGTTCGTTGAAAAAACCTTTCCCTCTATATATCAACATGTGATTCTTCCCAATCAGGCAGATGTATTTGTCCATGCGTGGTATGATGAACGCACATTAATGACCGAGTGCATTGATCCCTCCAGAAATCGTGCATTGGATTCAACTATCCGAGAAAAAGTAATGGAATTGTATAAACCAAAGAAAGCCTTCTTTGAACCGCCGCGTGACTTTTCCAAGGCGTATAGCAATGTAAAAGTGCCCATGTCTTGGATAACAGCGGTGAAGAGTGGTTCCCTTGAACAATCTAAAAGACATATACTATATTCTACTTACAGTATGTGGTATAGTATATATAAATGCAACGAATTAAAAGAAGAATATGCTCAAGAGCAAGGGATTCAATACGATTATGTCATTCGTATGCGCTTTGATGCATATCCGACGGCTCCTATCTACGTAGAACAGTTACAGAAAGACCAATTGTATTATATGTATAACAATCAGGGCGATAAAATGATTTGTGATCTACTGAATATTGGTAGCAATAATGTGATGAATGTGTTTGCATCTATCTTTTTATATATTGAATACTTGAATTCAACGCGATTTTTGGATAAAAATGCGAGACAACCCATCCATTTTAGAGCGGACCCGGAGTGTGTTTGGGGAAATGAATATTTTATAAGGGATTTAATGAATCTATTAAATATACCCTGCCAAGCCATTTTAGTGCCTATTCGGATCCAATATGAGTAGCTATATAATTACACTCAGGGAATGATTGAATGCGATACCCTTCCTCTTTTAAAATTTCCAGAGGGGTTTCGGTTGCCCAAGAAAATACATTTAGCTCTTCTGTAATATGTTTATTTAAATGTTTATCTGAATGCTCAAACATAATCACGGGTTTATATTTACGGATGGTTTCCATTGCACCCAATAGCACCAGAGATTCGCATCCTTCTACATCCATTTTCATATAATCGCATCCATCCAAGTGTAAATCGTCTATGCGAACCATTTCAACAGGCTCTCCTCCAGAGCCAATGGTCATACCGCCGTAATTAAATGGCTGATTTGTTTCATAATTTATTTTTAAGTTATACCCATCGTATAAGGTATCAGCCATGTGGCAGGCGCAATTCTTATGACCGACGGCTTTATTAAACGTTTGAATATTAGTAGCGCAATTGATTTCTATATTTTTATTTAGAATGGTATAAAGTGCGCTCTGAGGTTCAAATGTTAAAATAGAACTACTTGGCATATATTGTGAATATAAAATAGAGTGCGAACCAATGTGACCTCCAATATCTAATAGAATATGATTCTCTTTAGGCTTATGCTGTTTAATCGTAGGAAGAATGTTTTTTAAAATAAAATCCTCTTCAAATACACTGCCATTTCTTAGATGATTTACGAATACAACGTCATTGGGTAAAGAATAAAAAGAACCATGAGGTGTTTTGTATAGGTTTAGGTTTAGGTTTAGATCCATGAAGCTATTAGTGCGCGTCGCTTTAAATTATTTAGTGGTGGGCAGTTCTACTTCTATGAAGATTCCAATAATCGCAATGGCGTAAGAGATTGCAATAATAATACACTGATTGTGTTCAAAATTATGCATAATGGTTTTCATACCAAGGTCTCGTAAAATAAGGGATATAGTATAAGAAATTTTGTTACTATAAAAGGACACCATATTGTTTGATACATAGGTGCCTAGGTCGTCACCAAAGAATGCTTGAAAAATGGTCATAAAGACTTCATCTTGGAGGAATTCCTCAATCTTATTGACAAGAGGCTCCTTTTTAGAGAGCGAATGATAGTTACGATGGTAACGAATCGCTTTATACACTATTCTACGCGCGGCGGGTATCTGGATGATCTTTTTCTTGGTTTCTTTTTCAAAACGTTTGTATTTATAAAGAAACCTTCGTGACGCCATTAACATCGTGTTTGGAGGGAGGGGATGTTTAAGATGTATCTTCTTGTTCTTATTAGTAGCTAAGATTTATTTTTCAATTTTTTAACTAATACTGATCGGCGAAATAATGAGGGGCGTCCGTTTTATAAACCGTCGCGGTAAATTCACGGCCTTGGTATATCTCTACACTGATCTTGTCTCCATTGCTGATTTCTTTGCAGCCTACGTCATCTTCGCAATCACGATTATCAAACTGGAGAGGAATGCGCATCATGTTGTTCTTGTCTGTCGCCGTGTAATATTGCCAACGATCACTGCGATTGTATAGTTTGCGACCAAAAAGGGGTAGAATAATGGGTTCCTTATCGGTTTGGTTAGATGTTAGCATACCCATTTGTTGATAGTCTTGGCTTGAATACTTCGGTAAATTTTTAGGATAGTAAGAGGACTTATCTTCGGTGGTTGCCTTATCAATAACAATCACTTGGGGCTGAGGTTGCGGTTGCTGTCTCGTAGAAACGATAGGCGATGCGCGGTTCTGTAAGATAACTAGCACCAGCATTAAAATCATTAAGAACAATACAAAAGATAGAATCATCCATTGGTTGTTAAATAGAGACCAAGAACGTTTTACAGCCATTTAACTTACGATGAGAAAATAAAAAATGATAGGTATGTTTTTAATTGGAAAAGATTACGATGGATGCCCTTATTTGTGCGTGCGAACAAATGACTCTTTGTGCGGAATGGGTCAATAATACAAAATGGGATTTATATTGCATGACTCATCCCTCTGACGATGAGCTACATGTATATAGCAATTCTTATATTCCTGCGGGTGAATTCATTGGGGATATTATTGGCGAGCAAAAATATTCATGGGAAGTATTTCCAAATAAATACATTTATTACATTGACGAGGACTATGCGCTGGATTGTAGTAAAATACCAAGATGTATTACATCTATGGTGCAAGAAGGGTTCTACGATGGATTTTCCTCTAATTGTAAATGTTTGAAATATGTGGGCGATGATGAAATAAAAGTAGGTCTTTATGCTCTGGTAAATATTTATCCGCAACAAAAATTGATTTACTCGTCTATCTATAATCTAATCTCTTGAAATGGCAGCGGCGGGCGGCGTAGCGACATCGCCCCTGTTGGAGTTGCCCAACAATGTGCTGTATGACATTATGCAGCGGCTACCAGGGTGCTCTCTCGCAGCGGTTAAAATGACTTCTCCTAAATTGGCTCCCTTTATAGAAAATCTATTGGAAAAAATATACAGAGAAGAAATTGCGTTGAAATTGTTGGAATCTTTGAATCGCATAAAATTAACGCGGGGGTATTCGCGGGCACGATGCTTGATCGGAGTAAATTTGATTACATCGGAAACGGATCCCAATGTAGTAGAGATTCGTCGTATATGCAATCTTATTTTAACTAACTTTCCAGAGTTTATATCAAATGAGTATCAGAATATTCATCATCTAAAAAATAACATTGAGCGACTGGTGACAAAAATGAATAACTATACAAATCCCTATATTACATATAAATCGTCCATTGAGACTCTATCCGATGGTAAAGTGCATGGCGTTATGGCGGATATAGTTGCCGTATTGCAGAAACTTATTGCGCGTCTATAGATCAAATTCACGGCATTCTTGGGCATCTGGATCCAGGCTGCAATAGTCATCTAGCGAATCTTTAGGTTGGCGACCTTTCTCTTCTTGCTTTAGGTAGTGCAGCCATAGTTCATGCACAATATCCCATTTTGCAATCGCATCTTTTTCATCACCAGAACGGACACCTTCTTGCGCTTCTATAATCGCTTTCGTAATGTCTTCAGAAGTAATATAGTTTTCAACGGTGTTTAGTGGGGTGACGGTTACTGTTACAGGGCGATACAGGCGTGCATATACGTCTTTGTTATAGGAACAAATGCGATGGCTACGATAAAAATTGATATTTTTAGGGTTTATGGTTCTAAGCAACATCTCTACTTATAATTATAAAGATAGATTATACTTAAATGGATTTTCCCAAGGTGATTGTCATTACGGCGACGACTGGAAACCCTCATTTGACAAAATGCCTTCTGAGTGTCCAGGCTCAGACATATCCCAATATAGAGCATATTCTCGTATGTGATGGGCAACAGTTTGAAGCAAAAGTGGATGCCATTCTGATGGCGATTGGAGGTGGGGTGGTGGTGCCTATTACGAAGATGGTGATTCCGTGGAATTCGGGGGCGAATCGTTATATCTGCCATAAAATATATGCCAGCATTCCGCACTTGATTCACGAGCCTTGCTATATTAGTTTCTTGGATGAAGACAATTATGTGGAGCCGCACCATATTCAGAGCATGATGGATACCATTCAGACGAAGAAATGCGTTTGGACGTATTGCTTGAGAAATATCATTCAGCCGACGGGTAAGTTTATCTGTCGCGATTTGTGTGAATCTCTTGGTAAAATTCATAGCATCTTTAATAGTTCTGAACATTCGCCGAGTTATCATGTGGATACATCGTGTTACCTTATCCCGGTAGAAATTGTGCGGCGCTTTTCAGAGTGTTGGCAGAGGCCGGCTCGGGTGCAACCAGAGGGAGATCGGTGCTTTTACGATAACCTTTCGCGGAATGTAAGGCAGTTTGAATGCACGATGAAATTTACCCTGAATTATCGGGTAGAGGGCCGTGAAGATTCGGTAAAGCCCGATTTCTTCCTCATGGGCAACGGAATCATGAAAAATCGGATGAATGTTGAGCGACTGCCTTGGGATGACGCGATTTAAGAACATTATTATATAGTAGAGCTATATAATGGGTGGGGTGTGTTTCTTATGTTCTAAAAAGCTTACACTCGTGGAGGAAACGGTGAATAAATGCAAATGTGCGCATATATTCTGTAAAAAACATAAAGAGGCCGAGGCACATACCTGTTCCTATAACTATTTTGGTGAGAACAGCAATGTGCTCCAAACAAACATGCCGGCCATTGTTTCTGTAAAAGTAATCGCTTTTTAAATTTTTTGTGCGTTTAGATTAGAAAACATGTCTCATACTAATCATCTTCTTACAGGGAAAGAAAGTGAAAAGCCTAATTTTTCTGCGGAAGGACTTAGAACTACAGAGGGAAAGAAAAGTTCAACGCCTCAGCCTAAATACTTTAGACTTACAAACGATGAGTTAGCAGTTTTCATGAAGGGGCCTTCTACATCCGCCCAGAGAGCGCCATCGTCACGGCCATCTGCTGCGCCATCGGCACGGCCATCTGCTGCGCCTAAACAAGGTTTATTTGCGCTTTTTACACGTAAAAATGGTCAGGTTGTGCCTCTTAATAATAAACCAGCTCTAAACGCATGGGTTGAAGAAGGTGGTAAGAAAAAGGCTGCGCCGAAGAAGAAAGCAGTGGTAAAGGCTGCGCCTAAAAAGAAAGCGGTAAAGGCTGCAGGGAAAACCAAATGAATATTTGGATGTTAAAACCAAATAAGCATTTGAGTTGTTGTAGGTATATTAGAATGTGTATTACACCAACCATTGTTGTGCAAAAGGCGGACGTGTTAAACGATATTCCAAAAAAGATTGCATTATCCGGTGGAATGACCAAGTTAATTTTTACATCGGGTTTGGTGATTATTATGCCCTCAGAGAGGGTAAGGGGTTTTGTTAATTAAGACAGCATTGGGTGGCAGTGTGTTTTTAGTATTTGTTTTATAATAGAGATGTTTGAATGTCCCTCCCTTTAACTGTAAGATAAACTCATCTATCATGTAATTACGGTCAGGTGCGGTGGCATGCATATCATCAACAATCCTCTCAAAAGGGTTTATTACGGGCGATGAGACAGGCACCATCTTTTGCTGTATGTATTTTTTCCGGGTATCTATACTTCTGATTAGTTTATAGACACGCCAGTAATCATCGTTCATTGCGCTATTCTTAGAGGCGGCCGGGGGAATGGTTGCCATTCCAGGATCCCATAAAACCATTAAATAGCCTGTATTTGGGACATATATAACGGTGTCATTGTATTGGTATTGCCAGAAGCCTCCGGGTGTAATCTTATGCCAGAGGAAATTGCCGAGATGCGCATCATTATGAGCATAGCCTAAATTATGAAAGGCTCGTAATGAGAACATCATTTGTGTAAGGGTGCTTTCATAGACATTGTCAATGTGTTTTGTTTGAAAGAAATCGTGTGTATCGCCATTGGCAATTTCATTCAATACGACATAATAGTTTCCCTTACGAATAAGGTTATTGGCGGCCGGATTTACTTTTAATGTATCGTCTTTTGGTTTATAGCACTGCACAGAGGTATAGACCACTGGCATATTGGGTGAAATCTTCTTTTCTACAAGGGCAGACATCTTTTTTAGAATATCCACTTCATGTTTGAACTTGGCAGCCATGACCTTTGCTGAAAACTTTAATAGACGGGCAATACCCTTACCCGTATTCAAGTAAGCCGTGCCATATACGGATGCGCTACCAATTTGTTTGTCAAAGAAGATTCGTTCCTTGACAATTTTTTCTTTTTTCTCAAACAGTGCGACGCGTTTCGGGTGATCAACGCTTGAATGAATGCACGTTTGGATATTTTTTAAATAGTTGCGAATCACTTTGGCAAATTGGATACGGGATTCTATGGTTTCTGTGCGATCAATCAGTGGTTTTAGGTTTTTGCGTAAGACATCTCTTAAATGGGCACGGGCAGCTTCCATATCGGTGACAGACTCTGGTTTGGTGGGCTTTGTGGTCTTGGGCTTGGGCTCTTCCTCGCCCAATTTTATGGCATAAATTTCTTTACAGGTGATATTCATCTATTATAATGGGTAGGGTTTTTTATTAATAACGATGGAATTGGCAGGTAATGTATCATTGTAATAAACGTGTTTTAATTGATGACTTTTTAATAATTGAATAAACTCCTCTATGATGATATTATAACTGGGTAGCGGATCTTCTACAGGGATACTTTTTACTATATTTACAAATGGTTTTCTAATATGTTCTGGCACTGGAATCATATTTAATTTTTGGAATTTCTCTCTCGTTTCTATTGAATCTATCAATGAATATGCATAGCGATAATCTATAAACATAAATCTATCTTTATATATGGCAAGGGTAGGCAGTGGTTTTGAATTTCCTGGATCCCATAAAACCAATAAATGTCCTGTATTTGGCACATAAATAGTCGTATCATTGTATTGATATTGCCAGTATCCTCCGGGTGTAATCTTGTGCCAAAGGAAGTTTCCTAGATGCACATCATTATGATAATATCCCATGTTATGGAATGCTCTTAATGAAAACATGATTTGTGTGAGGGCACTCTCATATACGTCATCGCTATGCTTTGTTTGAAAGAAATTTTGGGTATCTCCATCAGCTATTTCACTGAGCACAACATAGTAGTTTCCTTTACGAATACGGTCATTGGCAGCAGGATTGGTAGCTAACGTGGTATCTTTGGGTTTAGCACATTTTACCGATGTATAGATCAGGGGCATATTGGGTGAAATCTTCTTTTCTACAAGAGCGGACATCTTTTCCAGAATTTCCACTTCTCCTTTGAACGATATTGGCATCACTTTTGCCGAAAACTTTAATAGGCGACCAAGTCCTTTGCCTGCATTCAGATAAGCGGAGCCAAATACGGATTCACTGCCAATTTGTTTATCAAAGATAACTCTTTCTTTGATGAGTTTTTCTTTTTTCTCGGACAATGCCATATGATTGGGTTTATCTACACTGGAATGAATACATGTTTGTATATTTTTTAAATAACTGCGCACTACTTTCGCGAATTGAATACGGGATTCTATTGTATCCATACGATCCATAATGGGTTTTATGGTTTTATACAATACATTTCTTAGCTGTTTCCGTGCGAGGTCTATATCTGCGGGTTCTACATAAGCAGAGGTACGTGCGGGGATGGGAGTCACTATAGCAGCACTGGGCTTGGGTTTGGTAGCGCGGGTGGCACGAGGCGCCTTTGGTTTTTCTTCAGCAGGGGCTGCAGTATCAGCACTGGGCTTGGGCTTAGGTTTGGTAGCACGAGAGGCATTGGGCTTGACATTTTCAACAACGTCCATCTCTATAATATAAATAAGGATTTAAAGTGGAAATGATAAGAGAATAGAATTATGGGTAATCAACAATCCAATCGCACGCAGACCTATCAACAATATTACGATGCAATGCGACAGAATCAACCCATTGAACTGCCGTCCGATGTTAGTCCCTATGATATTCTGGGTGTATCTAGGGATTTTACATGGGAGGAACTTAAAGAGGCATATAAGCGTCAGGCACGTCTGGTACATCCAGATAAAGGTGGCACAGAGCAACTATTTAATATGGTGACAGAGGCATTCAAGAAGCTCGCCTATGATTTTAAACTCAAACAACAGGATAAGTCCCATTATGAATTAAAGCAAAATTTTAAAATGGAACAGCCTGTTCAAAACAAAAAGCGCACACCAGCTCCAGTAAGCAACGAAGGATTTCAAGATAAATTCAATCGTATGTTTGACGATAACAAGTTTGAAGACGAAGAAACCGATCGTGGGTATGGTCACATGATGACTGAATCTTCTAAAACGCGCGAAGAGATTGATATTCCAAAGGTCATGAATAAATTTAACAACAATAAATTCCATGAAATCTTTGAGAAGAATACGCCGCTCGGTAAAGACGTGATTATTTACAAAGAACCGGAGCCCCTGGTATTAGCTAAACGCCTCAACTTTACGGAAATTGGTGGAACGGTGGATGATTATAGCACGGACGCTACAAAGAAGACTGGATTGCACTATACGGACTATATGAAAGCACATACCACTACACGCTTGGTGGATCCGCGCACGATTACTGAGCGTAAAGAATATAAGTCAGTGGATGATTACGAGTCTGACCGGGCGGCGATTACAAATCGTCTATTAACCCCTGCAGAAATCGCCGACCAAAAGAAGTCCGCATTGAAAAAGGAAAAAGAGGAAGAACAGAGAATAAAGCGAACCCAATATCGGGATGAGCGCATTGAAAAGCACTTTAATAATGTGTCCCAACTATTTATTCAATAACTCTATTTAAGCAAATATCTCTTTTACAAAATAAGAATGACGCATAAATACTATGATATCCTAGGCGTGACGAAATCATCTTCCAAAGAAGAAATCAAGGTCGCTTATAAGAAGTTGGCCATGAAAAACCATCCCGATAAAGGTGGGGATCCAGATAAATTTAAGGAAATTTCAGAGGCTTATCAGGCGCTCAGTGACGATGAGAAACGCTCTCGTTATGACCAGCTCGGAGATGATGGTTATTCACAAGCAGGTGGCGGTGGGCAGGATTTTGACCCGAATTCTATTTTTGAACAATTCTTTGGAGGCGGCGGTGGAATGGGAGGGTTTCATCCATTCTTTGGAGGTGGTGCGCGGCGTGCGCCTGCCAGACGGAAATGTAGAAGTGTTCAACATGTGATTCAGGTTTCTAATAAAGACGCGTATTATGGTGGTAATAAAGTAATGAAAATATCGCTGCATAAGAAATGTTTTAAATGTCTTAAAGAATGTAAAAACTGCCAAGGTAGTGGAGCAGTAAATAGCATGCAAAGAATGGGGCCATTTACGACGATGGTAACGAATCCTTGTCATATTTGTGAAGGCAGCGGAAAAATACCACAACCGAATAAAGAGTGTGAAAGCTGTAAGGGAAAGTGTGAATATACCGAAGAAAAAATTATTGATATTCAAATACCAAGAGGTGTTAGTATGGGACATCAGGTTAAGTTTGATGGGTTTGGAGAACAGGCACAGAATGAAGAGGATATTCCAGGGGATCTAATCTTTGAAGTATTCGTTCAACCGGATCCAATCTTTGAAAGAAACAATCTAGATCTGATCTATAAAAATAAGCTCTCTTTCAAAGAGTCGCTGGTTGGTAAAATGATTACCATTCCGCAATATGATCAAGACATTCAAATGGATGTTTCGGAATTTGGAGTGATCCAACCGAATTACGATTATATTATTCCCGGAAAAGGTATGAAATCTGGATCAAAAGTGGGTAACCTATTGGTGCGTTTTACGATTGATTATCCTGTAAAACATTTGACAGAGGATGTTAAGAATACACTT
>Ga0209230_10000910_pt1 | contig 11757 bp, 13 predicted proteins | sample LakOntMetagenome_FD_187467 | JGI IMG/M metagenome (GOLD analysis project Ga0209230, IMG submission 187467) | Freshwater and sediment microbial communities from Lake Ontario - Sta 18 epilimnion Metagenome (SPAdes) (version 2) | ecosystem: Environmental > Aquatic > Freshwater > Lentic | place... | reverse complement strand
TAGCTGAATGAATTCTTGTTTGTTCTTTAATTCGTGTAGATACTTTACGTCATACGCAGAGTACTTTACGAAACCTTCAGTAAGTCTACCTGTAATATTTAGACGCTCTTCTTTGCTTAGAACTACTCCACAATGACGTAGTACACAAGCAGCAAGTGAGCATCTATGGCTTTCTATACCTAGGCGAGATGTTTTTTCTCCTAAGAAGGTATCATATACCTTTGTTGGAATTACCCTATAATGATAAAGGAATCTTAGGTCAAACTTTAAGTTATGACCAATAAGACCCTTAGTCTCTAACAACTCTTTGTATTCGTTGATGTCAATCGTAGTTAAGTCTATTACGTATTGAACATCGTTATCTCCTAACTGAAGAGTATATAGTTTAGTAGTGTAAGGATCAAAACCTGAAGTTTCTGTGTCCAAACCTATCCACTCTAACTTGTTTAAGTATTTGAGGGATTCTTCTACTGTAGTAAGGGTAATGTCGGGTAAGGAGATATCTTGTTTTGTAACTAGATATATCATTTTAAAATGGGTCCTACTATCTTGTTATAATCATTTAAAGCTTGTCTAAGCTTTTCGTACTTTTGTTCTTGTGAGTAGTTGCCTTGTTCGATATCTGTAAGACAAGTTCTATACACATCATAGATAAGCTTTCTATCGTAGTTGCTTAACTTAAGAATCTTATTAGATAGTTGAAGCATGTCCTCTGTTGTGTCTTCTCCCCATATCCTATTTAAAGACTTACCTAAGTTCCACACGTGATGAGGAGTATAAAGATTACACCTAGGGCAAGCTGGCAAAAGATTAGTTAAGTGATAACGAGTAGATACTTTGGTTCTACCTACAAAGTGAGCACACTGAAGTCCTTTAGGATCTAGAGTAATTTCACAAGCATGACATTTGTTAATGTGTGCACCCCTTACTAACCATGATGTTATTTGATCTAACTTGGTTTGAGTGATAGTTTCTTGCTTGATCTTTCTTTTGAACTCTTTGCGGACTTTCTGCTTAGCTTTCTTCTCTTTAACTACACAAGTAGCACAGAGTCTCTTAGTTTTGTTTGCGATAGCTTTTACTTTACCGCACTCAGAGCAAGGCTTCTGTAAGTCTTTCTCTTCGGGGTTTCCTTTTACAGGAACTTTCTTGATTGTTCTCTTTAACATGGTCTACAAATATAAACATATCTAACTAAAAGAAAAGGGGATCTATTGACCCCCCTAATCTTTTTTGGCATGCAAGAGAATTACAAAGATAATTCAGATAACTCAGGTACGTACAAAGGAGTATAAGTTTCAGAAATTAATTCTAAGCCTTTGTTGTTGATGTTGTAAGCTGTACCGTGGATCAAAGACTCACGCTTATGCTCAATACTTTTGTGTCCCATCATATAGTTAGTGAAACGAGTAGTAGCATTAAACAAAGCATAAGCTGTGTTACCGTGAGTGTTATACTCAGTAGTAATAGCTTGTCTGAAATCTAAAACACGATTCTTAGTACGAGCAGCTTCTCCATCACCTCCGATGATTCCGATAATAAACTCATCTGTAACTACCTCAGGAATATTAATCTTACTTAACTCGATTAATTTCTCAACAAACTGTTCCTCTTGAGTAAGAGAGTTTTGTAACTGAGAGATAATAACCGCTAAGCGACCGTGAGAGTTCTTAGTATGTCTTACCCTCTGAGAGTCTCTTAGAGCCATGTAAAAGGTATTAGCACATACAACTGTCACATTGGTTGCTCCAAAGCCAATAGGAGAGCTCCCATCGTGTGAAGTGAGGGCTGTTAAGTAACGCTTATTGTCAGATCCACCAATAGTAACATCTGTTAAAGGGAATTGATAGTATACTTTCTGGCCGTCTCCTAAGAAACCACCTCTTTCTCCTGAGATATTAACCCTAGCAGCAGCTTCTAAGAGCATGTCTAAGATTTCTTCATTCTGTGTAGGAACATATTTAGATCCTACAATACCTAAACACTTGTTAGTATCTCCTCTAAAGATACCATAAGCAGGAGTAGGTTCTCCATTAGGACCTACTAGTCCACGTTTTTCTACTGTCCAGTTAGTCCTGGAGCTTTCTAATAATTGTTGTTTGTTCATAAGGCTGGTCGTTTAAATGTTTCGATAAAGTTTTGTAGTTCTTCTAGTTCTTTGATTCTACCTTGTACTTCACAGTAGTCGTACTCGGTACTTTGTTCCATTCTTTTGGTTTGTTTTACTCTTTCAGTAAAGTGTTCTATTAACTTAGATTTAAATTCTAAGTGGCTTAGTGTTTCAAAATCTTGCCAATTCATGTTTTTTTATTTTAAGTTTTGTAGCCATTCAATCTGTTCTCCATTGTTGGCTGTTAATATTTCGTTGATTCTTGTAAAGTGATCACAATTCCACTTACCTCCAGCGTATAAAGCAGCTGCAGGATGAGGTGCAACTAGTACGTGGTGGAATTGGTCATTAATTAAAGGAGCAAACTTTAAAGCGTCTTTACCCCAGAAACAAAAGATAAGTCCTGTGGTGTTGTCGTTTAAAGTCTTAAACACAGACTCTGTGAATTGATTCCATTGAGGCAGGTGAGAACCTGACTTACTTTCTTCAATAGTCAGAGCTGAGTTAATTAAAAGGATACCTTGCTTAGCCCATGCTTCTAGGTCCATATCAATAGGGAATGATAGTTCATCTGGATAAACATCTTCTTTAATCTTGTTATACATAACCCTTAAAGAAGGAGGAACTTGATCTTTATTTCTAGGACTAAAAGCTAATCCGTGTGCTGTAGGTTCTCCTTTGTATCTCCCTGGGTAAGGATCAAGTGCAAGTATTACAATCCTTACTTTCTGAAAAGGAGTTAAATTAAAAGCCTTGAAAACTTCATCTTTATGAGGAAAGATAGATTTAGTTTGTCTTTCCTTAGCAATGAAACCTCCAAGGCTCTTAAAATACGGACTCTCTATTGTTTCTCTTAAGTGCTGATACCAATCATCTGGTATGTCAATTAGCTTCTTCATTTTTATTATCCTTTAAAAAGGCACCATTAACTATAGTTCTAGCTCTTTTACCCCATCCTACTCTGTTCTCTACTAAAATAATGTTAGGATTTAGTGTTGTGTTAAGGATTCCTGGGTATTCTTTTTCAATTTCGTTAAGTACTTTTACATACTGACTTTTGTAAGAACTAATAGTATCATAGAAGTCCTTGTGCTTTTTGATAGCATGAATAATACTTGAGTGATCTTTAGATAAAAGACCTGCTACCTTAGATAGTGTGTAGTAAAATTGAAGTCTAAATACAGCTGCAAATTGGAATCTTGCATCTACTAACTCTCTTCCTCTACGTAAGCGTACAAAATCTTCTATGTCGACTTTATGTACTCTACAAATGATAGAAAGAATAGATTGCTCTAACTCGTTAAACTTTCTTAGATTTACTTTTGTTTGTTGTGATTTTTGAAATGTAGCCAATCTTTTAGCTGCTGCTTCCTCTGAAGTTACAATACTTACATTTCTTGAGTAGTACTTAGAGTACTTACTGGCATTTCTTGTTCTGTTCCAAACCCCTTCTTGTACTAGAGGTTCTACATTTAAATCCTTTAGCGCTAATGCTAAGGCTTCTTTTACAATATCGTGAACTGATGGCATATTTCTATTAATTTTTCTCTTCCGTGGTTTTTATAAATGTCGCTTATGTCTTTACCTAAGCTTGCATGATGATACAACACAGGTATATCATACATTTCTGATATCTTCTGTGCACCTTCTATTCCTGCTCTGTCTGCATCAAACCACACATAAATACTATCAAATCTTGCTTGGAGTAACTCGTAAGCATTTTCTGATATAGGTGTGGTTTCACTTCTTACTGCAACTGCATTAATCCCAATAGAGTGTAAGGTCATAACATCCTTAGTTCCTTTAGTAATGATTAAGATACTTCCTTTATGAGGGAGTTGGGTGTATCCTTCTAGCATTCCTCCAAAGAAATTAGTTCTAAACTTTACTCTCTTGTCTGCATAAGGACGGTATAGTTTAAACTTTTCTTTCTCTTTGTAACGGTAGCAAGGATCAAAATCATTATTAACGTACCAGATGTTATCAGCTATCCAAGCTTTGTCTACTCTTCTTACGTCATAAAACTTAAGGATACTAGGGGTAACTCCAAATTGGGCCCAATACTCTAAGTCTTTCTGTGTAAATCGTGTAAGTTTAACTTTAATGGAAGCTGGCTTTACTTCTGCTGGCTTAACTGTTTTAAGACTGTCGACTTCTATTTTAAGACCTAACCTATCTTCTAGGCTAAAGTTCTTAAGTTGGAAATCAGACTCAATCTTATAAAGAATGTCTGGATACTCATACCCAGTTCTCATTTGAGCTATGTCTATACAGTTGTAATGAATCTTTTCAGTAGCGTAATCTATAAAATAAAGATTACCTCCTTGACTCCACTTAAAGAAGCATGTTGCGTGCTTATCAGATCTGAAAGGATTTTTATATTTGTTTCTTAGGTTTATTTTCTCTCCGAAGTAAAACTCCATGAGCTGTTCTTGTCCTAATAACTTGTATAAGGTGCGTACATTAGGTCTAATTTCAATACTTGTCAGATCCATAAGGATGGTTTTTAAAAGAAAAAGGGGCTACAAATGTAACCCCTTTTCTTAAAAATGAAATAGTTAGTTAAAATTAAAACAAACTATCTACATCATCACTGATGGAAGCAGTAGATACGTCACTCTTATCCCAAGACATCATACTGTCAGAGAAAGGACTTTCTACTTCGTTAGCAGTAGGTGCAGCATTTTCTGTGAATTCTTTGAAGTCAAAGGTTCCGTAGAAACTCTTAAATCCATACTCACCAGTAACTTGCTTAGTTACGTAGTCAGTGATTTTACTGTTTACGTTTACAAATACTTTAGTACATACGTCTTGGTATTTGTCATCTTTAATTCCTAAGAGAACTTTAACACCCATGTTGGCTTTGTTAAAGTGTGCAAAGAAATCTACCAATTCATTACCTTTACCTTTTGCAATAGCATTCCAAGAATCTAATACAAATGGTTTTTCTTTAGGAGAGATATTACCGTAAGCTTTCAATAAAGAATAAACAGTTTCTTCTCCACCCTTAGCTTCACGAACACTCTTAAGATCCATCCTACGAGAAGGATCTAAGCCCGCTTGTACTTCACTCAAAGCAGCCAAGTTCTCAGCCCAAGAAGTTTTAGTATAGTTGTCAATGAATTGTTTCTTACCTGCTTGAGAGGTACGAGTATCATTGTTCACCCACAAAGAAAACTTACCACGTAAGTCTGTCTTGAAGTCAGGATGGTTTACATACCAGAAGTCTAAACGCATTCCGTTATCTCCTTCGTAGTTAGGCTCTTTTACTTTGTCTTCGTCAATACCCAACAAAGCAGCAAGTGCTTTAGTGTTAGGGTTAACAGCTACAATCTGAATAGGAGCAAATCCTGTGAACAATTTTTTGCCTGATGAAGGCTCTCTGGTTTCTAAGTCGTCAAATTTCATAATAATAATTTTTGTTTTTGTTGTTTTGTTTTAGTTTACTTTGTTTTTACTGGGGTTACTGGTGTTACTTCTTCTGCGTAATAAGAATCAATCGCATTACATACTGCTTGCAAATCATTTGGGATTAACGTTTCAGAGAACATATCCATTGGGCTCTTAGCAGGATAGTTACGGAAACGGTTAGTCACAAATTCATAAGTTGCTTTTTCTTCTTTGTCTTCTCCTACGTGAGTGTAGAGAGCGATTGTAAATAGTCCTTCTAGGACAATTTGATTGTCTAACGCTTTACCGATCGTTTTAATCTTCTGACCTACGATATGTCCATCATCCTCAATTGTTTCGCTGTGAGTGATGTAGAATACTTTAAGGTCATTACGAAGCTTACGGGCAGTAGTAAGCATGTTAGTTACGTCTTTAGCCAAGTTTACAAACTTACCAAAGCCTACTTCGTTAGCTTTCTTCATCATAAGAAATGACATAGAGTAGATAGCATCATCCATTACGATGTTTTTAATGTGTGGTGCTTTCTCACTAATCTGTTGTAATAAGGCTGTGATTTGGTTGATGTCGTCTACTTCCATGTAATTCTTAGATTCTAGGTTGTAGAGTTTCTCAGCTCCTTTGAAAGGCAATTCTTTCCGTGCTACGTTGATGATGAAGGTCTCCTTAGGGTTAAGGGTTCTAACAGAGGTAGATTTACCTGTACCTGAAGGGCCTACAATTGCGATTAATTTGCTTGACATATTCTTTAATTTATTTTGTTTTCTTCTATGTTGTCTACCATATCTCCCATCGTACTCCAACCAAAGTTGGCTACAAAGTGTACGGCTGCATGGAAACAATTAACAATACTCTTTTCAGGGTTCTCTAAGAGTTCTTCTCTCATAGCTTCGTTGTCGAAAAGTTCTTCTGACATCCAAAGTATGTATTCGTTCTCTTGTTGTTCTGTCCAAGTATGTTTATCATACCATTCTTCTTCTTGAAAGTCTATAGTGTTGTAATCTACGTTGACCATCTCACACATCTTTCTTATTAGTTGTACTAAATAGGGGTTTTTTTCTTCTTCAATCATTTTTATTGTCTTGCTTTTCTTAAAAAATTCTCATAATGATTAGCTGTTGGGCTATTCATCTCTTGTGGTCTAGGCAACTCTTCAAATTCTCCGTTAGCTCCATTAAAGTATAGACCGATGCTTGAGTTTTCTAAGCCAAAGTATCTATCTTTTAGGAATTTAAGGGATCTGTAGTGGTTGTTTAGTAACGATACATCATAACCGTTATGAGTAGCTATGTTGTATCTAGCAGGGCTAAACAAACCTATTACTACTTCGTAGTCTTGGTGTACACCCTTATTGATGTGAAGCTCCTCCATTGAGGGTTCTAGCTTCTCTTCCATAAGTTGACCTTTGTAAGTGTAGGTTTGCTTTTCTGAAGCTGGTGTTTGCTGATGGACGATTACGTTAACCATCTTAAAACGCTTAGAGAATACGTCAAGAACATAATCCTTAATCATAAAGTCAAACGTTTGATAAGAGGTCATCTTCATCTTAGTATCAGGAGCAATCTCATTAGATAAAAGACTGATGTGGTCTAATACAAAGAACACCCATAGATCATCTGACTTATGTGTGTAGCCTGTTATTATTCTTTTACCTTCTTCTATTTCTTTGTAGGTGTATTCTCCTATCTCTGGGTTCTCAAAGAATGCTCTTACATATTTAGCTATTCCTGTGGGATTCCTGATAAAATCTACGACCTCTACTGACTTCTCCAAAGTACTGATGAACTTCTCTCCTTGCTTTACTTTCTCTAGTACTTCGCTATTTAAAGTATAGTTACCTACGGATTTAAGTTGAGATACACTGATAGTCATACGATGTTTCTCATACATATACATAGATAAGAAAGAAAGCCAAAAGTCTGTAGCACTCTCCTCTAAGGCAAAATAAAAGATTTTAGGAACTATATTAGTGTTCTGAGTCTTCTTCATGATGTTAAGGATAGTCATGTATTTAGCAAACTTTGACTTACCTACACCTGAAGCAGCAGTTAAACAAGTAATAGAACCTTTAGTAAAACCTCCATAGTGTTCTGCTAAGCGAGGAAATGGAGGAGGAATAGCTGTTAAGCCACCTGTCTCTTTGATAAGCTTATTGCCTTCAATCTGGGTGATTAGTTTATCAAAGATCATAATTATAGAATTTGGTGACTAGTATAAGCAGGTCCATTACCGTTCTTAAGTTCTTCACACCACTTAGCTAAGTCGCTTTGATCTACCCCATCTACTTTCTTAAAGATAAAATACCCACACTCTCTAATGTATCTAATACTTCCTTGCTGTTTAAGCGTAGTAATATACAAGTCGGTAGCTTGGGAAATCTCTTCAAGTGTGTAATCGTACTCAGATAAAAACTTAATTAATCTTTTAACTACACTAGACTTATCAGTTGTTTTACCTGATACCCCTAAGTTCTTAGCACTGAACTTAGATATAAATTCCCCCAACCATGTAGGAGGAATACTTAAGTCTCTATTAGGAGCAGCTTTAGATACATGTGTAGTCTTTAATTTTTCAATTGCAGACAACTCTCCGACAGATTCAGTTACATCAAGTTCTTCTAGTGCTTTAGGAGTCCAACTATAAGTTGTTCCGTTAAACAAAAGCTTCTCTTCGTAGATCCATTTGTCGATCAATTTATCCTGTTTGGCGATTGCCCATAGGATCTCGTAAAATGTTTTCTTCATCTTTGTTTTTAGTTAATGTTAAGTTTATGCCTTTGAATAATTCCTTAGAATTAATTTTAGGCGGGTCTACAAAGATAAGCGAATCTTCATCTTTTTCCAAGTCAATTTGGTCTTCTAACCACATTTTTCTCATAAAAAGAAAGCCTGGATGTGACTCCAGACTTTCTCCATAATGTTCTATTTCTATCATTTACATGTCTACTATTTCTTGGAAATCAATTTTACCTTCTACACACTCTTTAATCTTAGATTCTACGTAATCTTGGTCTTCCTTAACTACGTTAAATACACTCTCACAGGAATGACAACAAGTGTGTAATAGAAGATCATTAGTAATCACTAGACTACCTTCATCATAACAATGAGGACAAATGTCATCCATAATCATTTCATCAAGTAGATCTTGACCCATTGATTTAACCGTAGGGAAGAAAACAGAATAAGACTTAAGCTCATCTCTCAGTGTAGGTTCTATGTATTCAGGATAACATTCCATAATCCACTCATTGTAAGCTTCGTATTCCTTATCTTTTTCTAATTCTTCTTCTTCTAGTAGTTCAGAAGGCATCTCTCTACTCCAATAAGTAGATTGTCTGCCTACTTTAGATCCAGTAGAAGCAGATGGCTCAAAAGGATCTATAACTTTAGATTTAGGTTCTACCCAATCTCCAACCACTGAATCATAGTACCAATCATCACCATCGTCATCAGCATCAAACATATGAATTTGACGACCTCCATAACCAAGAGGAGTAGATGTAGATTTAACTTTAGATCCTCCGTAGGGAAGTTCTGACCTAGAGTATGTAGGAAATGTAAGAGGAATGTTTCTCTCAGCAAGCATAGTAAGCATTTCATAAGCGAAACTAAAAGCATTGATAAGAAGACCTACACTAGCTATCTCACTGTTACTGTGTTCGTTAAAATAACCACATGCGAGATTGTGTGAAGAAACTTTAAGTCCTCTTTTACGTAGACCACCGACATCAGTTGCTGTACCTGAATTAAAAGTATAACCATACTTCTCCATCAAAGGTTCAATCAAAGGATAATGTTCTGGATTAAAAGTCTGAACTCCATTAGTAAACTTAATAAAGTCATTGGTGTAAGACCTACGATCTAACTGAGTAACTACTAATGAGTTGTCAAAGAAAGACATATCACAGCAGTTAGTACCAACAATTCCTCGTTCTTCTCCGTAGGGTAAGAAAACCTTACATACAGGCATCATCTTAAGCATCTGAATAGCAAAGCATACACCTACTGAATCATCGAGACCTAAGCCACATTGTTCACCTGTTGCATCATCAAAGCCAAAAATCCACTTATCTGTTTTATAGATACGCATACCTACATGGTAATCTTGAGCTGTGTCATAATGACCTACGATAGTAGGGTAGAACTCAGCTTCTCCTTTAGTACAATAGATATTCCCTCCTTTTTCTACTACTGTTACACCTTCTATCTTAGAAATCAATTCTATAAGCCAATCTTTCTTTAATCTCTCCATTTCTGGCTGATAAGTAGGGCTTTGTTGATACATGATATCAAACAATAGATCGAAATCTACGGGGAAATCTCCTTTAATAGTGTGGTCTATACTTTCTAGTCGGTTAACGTAACTGCTAACATAAGATTTTGTCATTTTTGTTTTGTTTTAGTTTGTTTTTTAAATAAGGAATTGTTGTTCATTCGGTGCTTCTACTTCTCTTGCTTCTTCGATTGTCTCGTTAATCTGTACTAGTGATGAAGATACTGAAGATCCATGCATGTTTATACCTAAACCAGTAGAACTCTGATAGGTTATAGACGGAACATAATTGAATGAAAGAGTATTAGTTGTTCCAGAATTACTTGTAATTAGTGTATAATCAGTTTCTGCTTGAGCAATTGCTTCTGATTGAGCACGTGCTTGTGCTACCATTCTTTGAAGTTCTTCTTGTGCTCTTCTGTCAGCTTCCTGAGAGTCATAAGCGTCTTCAGGGATATTTGGATCGTTCCTGTGATAGAAACGACTTCCGTCAGTAAAGTAAAAGTCTTCATCTAGAATAAAGTATCCGAAACCATTTTCATACTCTCTGAGTTGTTCGTCATTTATATGAGCATACTCTCCATTTAGTCTAAGAGATCTACATGTAAGAATGGTTTCTCCATTATAGGTTTCTACTGTGTCATCTTCTATAGTAACATAAGAATCGTCTGCTTCACAATAAATATAACAACTACTGCAAGCATAAGAATCTGAATGATCACCTGCAGTAATATATGTTGAGTCGTCTTCGTTTATCTCATCTCCACAGATGCAACATTCTAGTCTGTTATTAGAGTTGTAGCTACTAAAGCAACCTCCAGTAGATCTAAACTGCCAATACTCATCTCTAAGATGTTGGTTTGTTAGAAGCATTTTATGAGGATCGTAGTTACAAAGAGTGTCTACATAAGGAAACTGGTTGATACCTGTTAAGTCAATGTTTAAGGAGTAGTTCCCACTCACTTGAAATAAAGTTTCATAACCAGCTCCTATTAGTGTGTTTTTAAGCAAGTTATGAGTTTCGTCAGTTGCATAATAAATGCGGTCAAACATAAATTTACCTTCAATATTCCACATAATACAACGAGCAGCAATCTTACCTACTCTTTTAAGTACAGCCATCTTTACTTTCTCTGGGTACTTAGTGTAGATTTGGAAATAATTCCTACAGTTGTGATAGCGCATACAAGAATTACCCAAGGTACCTGAACGTTGATAGTAGTTATCTTCGTGGTAAGCAGCTTTAATATCATCTCCTTCGATAATAGCAAAGTCATATAAAGGATTAGCAACAGTAATCAAAGAGGCATATGCTTCTGCAAATGCAGTAACCTCTCTATCTGAATACTTGTCTGCAAATAACCTACGTACAATCTTACCTATAGAAGTGTGATAACGTTTCTTAAAGTTCCATACCTCTTTAACAGTTAATGAAGTGTTTTCAAATTCTACTGCTAAGAGTCTTTCCCAGTTGTGTCCTGATAGAATAACACCATTAGCAGTTAACGTAAAACCATCTGCTCCTCTAGTTCTTGAGTTTTGAATACGTAATGTTCCTGCTTCTTGCGAAAGGTGAGTGTTTTTAAAACTAAAAGAATAATTTTTAGTTGGAGAATCATCCCAGAACTCTTGAACAAAATGTACATCAGCTTCTTCTGTACGGTCAATCGGATAAAATCTATCGCCTAGGTGTCTTGCAGTCAACTTTAAGGTAAATACCATCATCATGTCCTGTGCTGTAGAGTCATCTGATACTTGTTCTCTGCTTCTACGTCTACTTTTCTGTACATAGAATTTAGCAACAGTTCCAGGACGAATCATCTCCATTGTAGTCTCTTGTCCTGCAAGTCTTTCTTCACGGTCTTTATCTAGATAAGAAATCTTAGTATAGTCCGCTTGAGATAAACCTAGATAGTTACAATACTTACCTTCTACAGGAACGTACTTAAGGTTTAGGATGTCTT
>Ga0209230_10000909_pt1 | contig 11763 bp, 10 predicted proteins | sample LakOntMetagenome_FD_187467 | JGI IMG/M metagenome (GOLD analysis project Ga0209230, IMG submission 187467) | Freshwater and sediment microbial communities from Lake Ontario - Sta 18 epilimnion Metagenome (SPAdes) (version 2) | ecosystem: Environmental > Aquatic > Freshwater > Lentic | place... | reverse complement strand
AGCGTGTACTACCCATGGTGCATCGCTGGGTACGAAATACCCAGCTTCTTCACCTTCTGCAACAACTCCAAGCCAGGGTGGTATTCCGCCTGGATCTCCGGAGAGTAGCTTTCGAAAGCGCAGGGACAGATACTCCTGCAATGCGTTGTTTTTCTTGGTCGCCAATTTTGAAAATACTCCTTGGTAAGAGTCAAACACACAATTTTGAAAGCTTAGAACCGCAGGTTCCTTCTTCGGCTTCAGTTTGGTGAGCTAAGAGTTTGCCTTAATTCGCATTTTTAGGAACACCTCTGGAGCCACCTAGGAGAATTGAACTCCTGACCTGCTCTTTACGAGGGAGCTGCTCTACCAACTGAGCTAAGGTGGCAAATTGCCAAGACATTGCGATTTTATCGAGGAAGCTCGCCACTTGCGATTGTGATTCCGCCAACCAGCCTTGAGGCAGATAATCTAGAGGCGAATATCAATGAAGGGGAAACAATGACCGAACTCGAACTTATCCAGATATGGAACAAACTCCGCAATCAGGTGATTTTTTCCCAGCTTGCCCCAACATTTTTGCTGATTGTGACTATCGCACTGATCAACGATGGACTGGCAGATTCAGCCATTGAAGTGCGAATTGCAACCATGGGAATCCTGTTGGCATCTGGAATATTCGGCTATCTAGCCCAGTATTCAACTGCAACTGAGGCTCGCGCAGTGTTAGCTGAGATCAGAGCACTTAAGACCAAATCAAAACTGTCAATCCAGCTAATTCGGTTTGCAAATTGGCTTGATGTAATTCGGTATGTCACACCAACAATATTCGTCGGAATCTATGTATTCTTAGTAATTGCTCTTCTGTTTTAGATTACAGAAACGATAAACCCCGCCTTCGAGCGGGGTTTATCGTTTTAAGTCTTCTTATAATCGCCCAGCTGCTAGCACTCCACAACGTTCACAGCAAGACCCCCCATGGAGGTCTCTTTGTATTTAGTGGACATATCCACTCCGGTCTGACGCATTGTTTCAATCACGGTATCAAGTGAGATCTTGTGCTCACCATCTCCCAGTAATGCAAGTCTCATGGCCGCAACCGCAGTTCCGGCGGCAATAGCATTTCTTTCAATGCATGGCAGTTGCACGAAGCCACCTACCGGATCACACGTTAACCCAAGGTTATGCTCCATTGCAATTTCCGCGGCGTTTTCTATTTGCTCGTTTGTGCCACCGAGCACAGCAGTAATGCCTGCAGCAGCCATCGAACAAGCCGAGCCAACTTCTCCCTGACAACCAGCTTCTGCTCCTGAGATAGAAGCGTTCAATTTGTAAAGTGCGCCGATGGCTCCGCAGGTAAGTAGGTAATCATGTGCAATTTTCTCATCCGAAATGCCACGGAACTTGTTGGCAAAATATGCCACCGCAGGGATTATTCCCGCCGCGCCATTGGTTGGCGCTGTGACTACTCTCATCCCGGCTGCGTTTTCTTCGTTTACTGCAATTGCAAATGCCTGCAACCATTCCGCAGTTAGATCTCCTGCTGCATGTTCAGAAAGTGACATTTGTTCAAGACGCTTGGCCATGCCCTGCGCTCTTCTTGAAACATTTAGATAACCGGGTAGTGTTCCATCGACGTTAAGGCCTGATTCGATGCAGGCCTTCATCGCACTCCAAATTGCAGTCAGCCTTGCATTTACTGAATCCTCGCCGTGAATGGCAACTTCGTTGCGATAGGCGATCTCTGCAACGGTGGTGTTCTGGGAATTCGCGTGGACCAGCAGCTCAACAGCTGACTGGTAGGGAAATGGGACATCCTTTCGGATTTCAATTGTCTCGGTTTCGCTTTCGATAAAGCCGCCACCGACCGAGAAGAAGACGGCGGTGTGAACAAGCTGGTCACCAGAAAATGCGTGAAAGCGCATTCCGTTGGAGTGCTTGTCCAATCGTTCTTTGCGCTCAAAGAGTAAATCTGACTCAGCGAATGAAACCTTGTGTCCAAGAAGCGAGATCTCGCCACTCGATTTTGCTTTTTCGAAAAGCGTTAGCACTTCAGCAGGATTACACTCCTCAGGCCTTTGACCTGCAAGACCGGCTACCAAAGCATTGGTTGTCCCGTGGCCGGCACCGGTGGCCGCTAAGGATCCGTAAAGGGTTATCTGAATGCGGGTGATAACTTCTGGATTTGGAATCTCCAGAGCGAAAGCGCGAGATGCGCGCATTGGACCCACAGTGTGGGAAGAAGAAGGACCGATTCCAATTGTGAAAAGATCCAGGGTTCCTACGTAGGCCATTTCAATCCATCCGTGAAAACGGGCCGGCAACTTGCCGGCCCGTTTCACATAGCTTGTTTTACTTCTTAGAGTTATTTACTGCGTATTCCTCTTCAGGAGCGAGGACCAGGTTGTGTCTTCCATAGACCGCAAAGATGATCAACATGATTAGGTAAATCACTGCGATACCTGCGATAGCGGTTTGGAATGCTGGGTTGATTAGGTATCCAACGAATGAGATACCTGCGATTATTGCCGCAGCCCAAGCTCCTGGAACACCCCACGGGGAAACGTATGGGCGCTTTAGCTTTGGTAGCTTGCGGCGCAGGATTAGGAAGCTAACGGCCTGCATCATGTAGGCGAGCATGGCTCCCCAAACAGCGATGTTTAGAACGATAGCTCCGGCAACTGCTCCGGCACCCTCTGCATCCACCGCAGTTAGAACCTCGATGGATAGAAGTGCAGCAAAACCAATAACCGCACCAACTACAAGAGCCACGAATGGGACGTTCTTGCCGTTGGTAACCGATAGACCGCGTGGGTAGTAACCAGCCCTGGAAAGGGAGAACATGTTTCTTGCGTAAGCAAACATGATTCCCTGAAGGGAAGCTAGTAGACCAATCAACGCGATTAGACCCAGCAGGGCAGCCAGCTGATCGCCAACTATCAAACGGAATCCATCAAGTAGAGGCTCTCCCGCTAGACGAAGCTCCTCGGCTCCGTTGATTCCAGTGTTCAAGAACAGAATCAACAAACCGGTTGCAATCAAGGTGGTACGAGCCCATAGTCCAGCCTTTGGAATATCTCTTGCTGGGTTCTTGGCCTCTTCAGCGGCAAGAGGAAGTTCCTCGATGCCTAGGAAGAACCAAACTGCGAATGGGATTGCCCAAAGAATTCCTTCAACACCAAATGGTAGGAATGCGCTCTGGCCAGGCTCTGGAGCAATGTTGAATAGCTTGTCAACACTGAACAGTCCTGAGAAGGCAGCCATCAGGGAGAAGATAACGATGATTGCGAGAGAAATGATTGCAACTACGATTGCAAACTTAAATGCAACGCTCGATCCGGTTGCGTTCAAGGCAATGAAGACGATGTAAAGAATGATCCACCAAACCCACATTGGCAATGAAACACCAATGAGAGTGGAAGTGATTCCATCGGCGTAGCCTGCGGAGAAGAAAACAATTACGGCTGTTGTTGCAACGTAAGTAATTGTCTCAGCGAGTCCGGTGATGAAACCACCCCAGGGACCAATCGCTGTTCGCGCAAATGAGTAAGCACCTCCGGTGTGAGGCATGGCTGCTGCCATTTCACCGATTGAGAACATTAGACCGTAGTACATGATTACCAAAATTCCGAAGGCAATCAAAAGGCCACCAAAGCCACCTACGTCTAGACCAAAGTTCCATCCAGAGAAGTCACCAGAGATAACTGCAGCAACTGCAAGTCCCCAAAGACCCAAAAGGCCAGCGGCGCGAGTCAGCTGGCGTTTTTCAAAATATCCATCTTCAGGCTTTTTATATGTGACGCCTGAGACCTTCATGTGTTCCGAAGCCATTCGGTTTCCTATCCGCCGCTTCGGGATTTCGCCTCGAGGATCGAGGCGCCTCCATCACGGCATTGTGATTGGTTGTTTCCCTACGAACTTTAGACCCCTTCGGGGGGCTAGGAGCAACCTTTGGCCAAAAGAGTTTTGTTTACCTTCTGAACAAGCTAGCCCGCCTTTAGGGGCCCTAGCCCCCAGTTCTGGGCTCACTTAAGGGGTGCCATCGGCTCTAAAGTAATCTAAGGGTTGGAAAACCAACCTCAAAGAAGAGGAAATAACTTATGGCCACCAAAGGCTACATTTCGATGGATCAGCTCAAATCTCTTTATAAGGCTGGTGAAATCGACACCGTCATCATGGCCTTCACCGACATGCAGGGACGGCTTATCGGGAAAAGAGTTGCCGCCCGACATTTCCTAGACAATATTGCTGGCCATGCTGCCGAGTGTTGCAACTATCTTCTTGCCGTTGACATTGAAAACAACACCATCCAGGGCTACGAAATCTCTTCTTGGGATACCGGCTACGCCGACATGGCGATGGTTCCAGATATGAAAACCATGCGAATGGCTCCTTGGCTGCCAGGAAGCGTGATCGTCACCACCGACCTTCACACCACCTCGCACGTAGTTATTCCTCAATCCCCTCGTTCAATTCTAAAAGCCCAGACCGACAAGTTAGAAAAACTTGGCATGAAGGCCATGGTTGGAACCGAACTAGAGTTCATCGTTTTTGATGACACTTTCAGAGAAGCCTGGGCTAAGGGATACAAAGACATAAAGCCATCAACCGATTACAACGTCGACTACGACCTACTGGCTTCAACTAGGGTCGAGCCGATGCTTCGTGAAATCCGAAACTCTATGGACGATGCAGGTATGTATTGCGAAGGCGTAAAGGGCGAATGCAACCTTGGTCAGCAAGAAATTGCGTTTTTGTACGACGAAGTAATGACCACTTGCGATAACCACGGCGTTTACAAATCCGGTGCCAAGATGATTGCTGAAAAACACGGCAAGTCACTAACCTTCATGGCCAAATACAACGAGCGTGAGGGAAACTCCTGCCACATCCACATGTCATTTAGATCTCTTGATGACAAGGCAGTGTTTGCTGACAAGTCTGACGCTCTTGGAATGTCAGACACCTTCAAGCACTTCCTAGCCGGTCAGATTGCTCTGATGCGCGAGTTCGCTTTGCTCTACGCGCCTCAAATCAACTCCTACAAGAGATTCGTCGAAGGCAGCTTCGCTCCAACCGCAGTTGCCTGGGGAATCGATAACCGCACAGTTGCCCTGAGGGTTGTGGGTCAAGGACTTGGCATGAGGGTTGAAAACCGGGTACCTGGAGGAGATGTGAACCAGTACTTGGCTACAGCCGCCATGATCGCAGCTGGTATCTACGGCATCGAGAACAAGCTTTCCTTGGACGAAATGACAACCGGAAACGGCTACGCGTCGAACAAGCCCCACGTTCCAGCCACCATGCAAGAAGCCATGGAACTGTTCAAAAACTCCAAGGTTGCCAGGGCTAGCTTTGGCGATGCAGTAGTTGATCACTACCTTCACTACGCCAAAAACGAGATCCAAGCCTTCAACAGTTCAGTCACTGACTGGGAGCGGGTGCGCGGCTTTGAGCGGACCTAAACCCCGTATTGGTCTGACCACTTACCGCCAGCAAGGTAAAACCGGCGTCTGGGATACCGAGATGGCCATGATCCCGGCTTGGTACATAGAAGGCATCACAAGAGCCGGAGGATTGGCAATCATGCTTCCTCCTCAGAAGCTTTCGGATGCTGAAGCCAAAGACATAGTTTCATCCCTAGATGGATTAATGCTTTGCGGTGGAAGAGACATCGATTCTTCTCGCTACGGCCAAAGCCCACACGCTGAATCCGAGCAGCCAGACAAGCTAAGGGATGACTTAGAAGAAAAGATCTTGACCGCAGCAATTGCTGCCGACTTACCGTTTCTTGGGATTTGCCGTGGTGCGCAGATGTTAAACATCAACCGCGGTGGAACTTTGATTCAGTACCTGCCGGATGTTGTTGGAGATAATCGCTACCAGCTAGGAAATGCGCAGTTCACTCCGGCAGATGTAGAAGTTGAGACAAGCTCAATTCTTGGATCGTTGGTTGGCGACAAAGTTTCAAACGCTGCTTTGTACCACCACCAGGCAATTGACGAACTTGGTAAAGGCCTGAAGGTCACAGCCAAATCCGAGGATGGGATTATCGAGGCAGTTGAACTAACCGATCACCCATTTGGTGTGGCAGTCCAGTGGCACCCCGAGCAAACGCTGGATGATCTAAGAATTTTTGAAGGTCTAATCGAAGCTGCAAGAAAGTATCGAGGAACTAAATGAGCTACACCCTAATCAATCCTGCAACCGAAGAGCAGATGGAAACTATTGCTCACGCCGATGTTGCGCAAACCGATGCAGCGATTGAACTAGCGGCCAAGGCTCAGAAGAAGTGGGCTGGTCTAAACCCAGCCGATCGCGCCTTGCTGCTTCACAGATTTGCCTCTACCGTCGACCAAAACATCGAGCAGCTTGCCCAGCTGGAAGTTAGAAACTCCGGTCACCCAATCTCCCAGGCTCGCTGGGAAGCAACCCACGTCAGAAACGTTTTGGAGTATTACTCGGCAGGACCCGAGCGACTAATCGGAAAGCAGATCCCGGTTGCCGGAGGAATTGCCGTGACTTTCAACGAACCAATTGGTGTCGTTGGAATCATCACACCTTGGAATTTCCCCATGACAATTGCAAGCTGGGGATTTGCCCCGGCTCTTGCTGCTGGAAACGCAGTTGTGCTAAAGCCAGCCGAATGGACCCCGCTTTCAAGCATCCGCATCGGTGAATTGGCTTTGGAAGCCGGCTTACCAGAGGGGCTATTCCAAGTCATACCGGGTAAGGGATCTGTTGTTGGAGATCGATTCTTGACCCATCCAAAAGTTGGAAAGATTGTTTTCACCGGTTCAACCGAGGTCGGCAAGCAAGTTATGCGCAAGGCCGCAGATCAAGTCAAGCGAGTGACCCTAGAGCTCGGTGGAAAAAGCGCAAATATTGTTTTTGCTGACGCTGATGTTGATAAGGCAGCGGCAGCTGCTCCAAGCTCGGTTTTCGAAAACGCCGGCCAAGACTGCTGCGCAAGAAGTCGAATCCTGGTTGAAGCCTCGGTCTATGACCGCTTCATGGAAGGTCTAGAAAAATCAGTCAAAGCTTACAAAGTTGGTGACCCAACAAACGAAGCAACTGAAATGGGTCCACTGGTTTCCAAAAAGCATTTCGAAAACGTAGAACAGTACCTATCCGATGGCAATGTTGCTTTTAGAGGCAACGCTCCAACCGGCAAGGGATACTTCATGGCACCGGCGGTGCTTACCCCTGGCAAGCTAACCGATCGCTGCATGACCGAAGAAATCTTCGGTCCCGTTGTTTCGGTTTACCGCTTCAAAGATGAAGCAGAGGCTTTGGAGATTGCAAATAGTTCTGAGTACGGGCTAAGTGGCTCAATCTGGACACGCGATCTTGGAAGAGGTATTCGAGTATCAAGAGCGCTGGAGAGTGGAAACCTTTCGGTTAACTCCCACTCCTCTGTTAGATACAACACCCCATTTGGTGGCTTCAAGCAGTCCGGTCTTGGCCGCGAGCTTGGACCAGATGCACCACTGCACTTCACAGAAGAAAAAACCGTTTACTACCCAGCTGACTAGGAGCACAAAAAATGACAATTACGAAAATGGACCTCACCCAGCGCCTTGCTGGAAAAGTAGCGGTAATCACAGGAGGCGCATCCGGTATCGGACTTGCCACCGCCAGGCGCTTTGCCGCCGAGGGCGCCAAAGTTGTAATCGGTGACATGGATTCAGTGACTGGAGAAGCAGCGGCAGCTGAGGTTGGCGGCAGCTTCATCAAGGTCAACGTTGCCGACGAAGCCGAAGTCAACAATCTGTTTGACGAAACAGTTAAGCTTCACGGCCGGGTAGATATCGCATTTAACAACGCAGGTATTTCGCCTCCGGATGATGACTCAATCGAAACTACCGAGCTTCCTGCTTGGCAAAAAGTTCAAGACGTAAACCTAAAGAGTGTTTACCTTTGCTGCCGCGCAGCCCTTCGACACATGACCAAGCAGGGCTCTGGCTCGATCATCAACACCGCTTCGTTTGTGGCGGTTATGGGAAGCGCCACCAGCCAAATCTCTTACACCGCATCCAAGGGTGGAGTGTTGGCTATGAGCCGCGAGCTTGGAGTTCAGTTTGCTAGACAGGGAATTCGAGTTAACGCATTGTGCCCAGGTCCTGTAAACACTCCCCTGTTGCAGGAACTATTTGCTAAAGATCCAGAGCGTGCTGCGAGAAGACTTATTCACATTCCAATTGGAAGATTCGCAAAACCTGAGGAACTTGCTGCAGCGGTTGCATTCTTGGCATCTGATGACAGCTCTTTCATAACTGGATCAACCTTCCTCGTTGATGGTGGAATTTCCGGCGCTTACGTAACTGCCCTATAAGAACATGCTTACTGCCGGTAGCGCTAAAGCCACCCGCCTGTTCCAAAGATTTAGTTCTTAGGGTGCCTGGCAGTTAGGGTCAGTGTCTGGCAATTCGGCGGTAAGAAAAAACTCATCCACTACATCGTCGACACAGTCAACTTGCTGGCCATAGATGGTGTGCCCTTCACCGTTGTAGGTGAGCAAGAATGCATCATCAAGAATTTCTCCTGCCAGTGCCTGCGCTTGAGCGTAAGGAGTTGCGGGATCGCCGGTGGTTCCAACCACCAAAATTGTTGGCGCACCTGTTGCTTTGTATGAAACCGGTGATTGCTTCATTTCAAAAGGCCAACTCTCGCACCGAAGCGCACCGAACTGCCAGTAGCGACCAAGGGTTGGAGCTGCCTCTAGCAAAGCGCTATTTTGTCTACGCATGCTGAAGATGTTTGTGCTCGAACGGGAATCTAGGCAGCTGATTGCGTAGTTAGCAGCTAGAACGTTAGTGGAGTAAGTTCCATCCTCACTTCGGTCGTTGTATTGATCGGCGAGCATCAGGAAAACATCTCCTTGACCATCGTTCAACGCGGCATCAAATGCTGTTGCAAGGTATGGCCAATAGCTCTCTGAGTAAAGCGGCATTATCAACCCGGTTACTGCTCCCCAAATGGTGAGCTCACGACCTGACTGAGTTGGCAGTGCTTTGCTTTCAAGCTCTAGGAAAAACTCTCTGATGGTTTCTAGATCGCCTTCAACAAATCCAGTGAATGGGCAATCCGTGTATTGTTCGCAGGCTTCAAGAAAAGCCATCAGTGCATTCTCGAATGCCTCAATCTGGAACAGAGTCTGCTGCTCATCCGAAACAGTTGGGTCTATTGCTCCATCAAGAACAAACTGACCCACTCGATCAGGAAACATAGTCGCGTAGGTAGTTCCAAGCAGTGATCCGTAGGAGTAGCCGAGGTAGTGAAGTTTTTCCTGCCCCAGCACAGCGCGCAATACATCCATGTCCTTTGCGGCTGAGACAGTGTCGACGTGAGCTAGCAGGTCTCCTGTTGCCTCAAGGCACTTGGCACCAAAGTCTTTTATGGCCGCTCTGGAAAAAGCTAGATCCTCATCGCTTCCTAGCTCAAAGCCGGTGACGCCGTATAAAAACTCATCCGTCTCGGCATCGGTCAGGCAGGAAACTGCTGAGCTTCGCCCAACGCCTCTTGGATCAAAGCCCAAAATGTTGAAATTCTCACGAAGTGTCTTGGTGCCCAAAAAATCACTAGATTCTAGAACCCAGTCATAGCCAGATGCTCCAGGTCCCCCGGGATTGAAAAGCACAAAACCCAATGGCTCTTTCTTATTCGCCTGACGATAAGAAGTTGCAATTTCAATTGGCCCACTTGCTGGATCATCCCAGTTCATCGGCATTTGAACATCGGCGCAGAAAATTCCATCGCCGCATTTTACGAATTCAACTACCTGCTCGTAGTACTTCTCAAAACCGGCCGGAGCCCCGGTTGCAACCGGGCTAATAGGCTCTGGTGTTGACGAGTCGCCAAGCGCCACGCAGCCGGTTAATACGAGCGCGGAAGTAGCCAAGATGGCCATCTGGCCCAGTTTGTTTTTCAAATCTTCCTTCTAAGTGAGATGGCAAGCGATTCTAAAACCATCAGGTCTCGAACGTTTGAGCCAATCCGTATTCTTGCCTGCGCCATGGCTTCAAGTTTTGCAATGGTTTGAGCAGGAGAGGAAGAAGATGCTACCTCTTCTAAGGAACTTGCAAGATCTTGATTCACAAGCTCAGCCTTAGCTTCTAGCTGAATGGTCATTACGTCTCTATAGAGCGACATTAGATCAACCAAGATTCGATCGATGCCATCGCGCAAGCTTCTGGTTGCACGTCTTTTTTGAGCTTCTTCCAATGCTTTGATATCTGACCTCAAGGCAGGTGGAATTGTTCCGCCCTCGGGGATACCAAGAGTTGCCAAAAGATTAGCTCGCTCTTCACCGTCTTTTTCAGTTGTCAGTGCATCGGCATCTTTTTTGGCAAGTTCAAGCCAGCGCTCAGCGGTGGACATGGCTTTTGGAATCGAGTCGATCTGCAAAGCCGAAACTAAAGTTTCTTTGCGACGAGCCCTGGCATCGGTGCTGGTTGCAAGTCTTAGCGCCATTCCGATGTGTCCCTGGGCTTCAGCTGCCACCTGCAGAGCGATTTTTGGCTCAATGCCGTCGCGGGCAACAAGCAGATCTGCAACAGTCTGGGTGGAAGGTTGCTTTAGGGCAACTCGTCTAACACGCGAGCGAATGGTTGGAAGCATATCGGCTTCACTTGGAGCGCAAAGCAACCAGATAGTTCCAGCCGGTGGTTCTTCCAGAGCTTTCAGTAGAACGTTCGAAGAGCGCTCAGCCATCCGATCGGCATCTTCGATAATCATGATTTGGTATTTACTCAGCGATCCCCCGAAGTGCGAGGCTGAAACCAGTTGCCTGATTTCCTCGATGGAGATAATGACTTTCTCGGTAGCCAAAACTGAGACGTCCGGATGAGATCCTGATTGCACCATGCGACAGCTCTTGCAAGCGCCGCAACCAGCTTTTTCACAAAGCAGAGATGCTGCAAATGCCATCGCAGCATTTGATCGACCTGATCCCGGAGGGCCGGTGAGAAGCCACGCGTGGTGCAGGCCTTCGTCTTTGGTGGCAACTGCTTGGCGCAGTTGACCAACCGCTTCTGGTTGACCGAGTAGCTCAGACCAAATTGGCTCGAAATCTAGAACGGTACTCAAAGTCCTTTGCTTTCTAGGACTTGATCCAGCCGAACCACAATTGCTTCCCAGATTTTCTCTGGAGCTTGGTTAGCATCCACCACGAAAATTCTCTTTGGTTCAGCTTTCGCTAAATCAAGATAGGAATTTCTGGCCGCTTCAAAAAACTCAATCTTCTCTCGCTCCAAGCGATCAGGGGCTTCCCCGGTTTGACCGCGACGCTTAGCTGCAAGCTCAGCATCTAAATCAAGCAGCACGGTGAGATCGGGCAAGAGATTGTTCACTGCCCAAAGCGAGAGATTTCTAACCTCGGTTAGATCTAGTTCTCTCCCGGCGCCTTGATAGGCAACGGATGAATCTAGGTAGCGGTCGGTGATGACAACTTGGCCGGCTTCCAGTGCTGGCAAGATCTTGCTTGCCACGTGATGTGCTCTATCAGCTGCATATAGAAGTGCTTCGGAACGAGCAGAGACTTCACCTTTGCGGTGCAATAAAAGATGTCTAATTTCTTGACCAAGTTCGGTGCCACCGGGTTCTAAAGTTCGAACGACTTTTAGGCCTTTGGAAGCAAGGTAGTTTTCCATCAAGTCAGCTTGAGTGGATTTGCCAACGCCGTCGATTCCCTCAAAGGAGATGAACAGTCCGTGGCTCAAATTACTTCTTCTTTCTAGCGGTGCCAGCCTTCACAGTCTTTTTAGGGGCTGCGGCCTTTCTGGA
>Ga0209230_10000905_pt1 | contig 11794 bp, 4 predicted proteins | sample LakOntMetagenome_FD_187467 | JGI IMG/M metagenome (GOLD analysis project Ga0209230, IMG submission 187467) | Freshwater and sediment microbial communities from Lake Ontario - Sta 18 epilimnion Metagenome (SPAdes) (version 2) | ecosystem: Environmental > Aquatic > Freshwater > Lentic | place... | reverse complement strand
GAGGCCCAGGAGGCCCAGGATGGACGCACACGCGTTTTATTCTGCGGAACATATCCGATCGGCCAATCCAATGGCTACTCGCGCGTGGTGTACTACATTGCCAAGTATTTAGGATTAAAGGAGGATATTAAGCTTACTATCTACGGCTTTCAAAATTACCAGCAAACTGCAGGAAGCTCCATTCGCAATGACATCTCTAAAAGCGTCAAGCTCCACGATGCTCTTGCAACAGAAGATCCGAAACGCCAAGGTTTTGGGGAAAAAGAGATTGGCACGTTCCTCAAGAGCAACCCCCAAGACATAGTCATCATCTTCAACGACATGGTCATAACGTCGCTCCTTGCACAAACTATTGTCACAGAGTTAACTCCGGAAGAGCGCGGGAGATTCAAGCTCGTTAGTTACATGGACCAGGTATATCCTTACCAAAAAAAGCAATACATGACTATCTTAAACTCCGTATTCGATGCAGTTGTCACATTCACGCCCTATTGGGAGCAAACGGTTCGAGAACTAGGCCTGCGCCCAGAAATCCCAACCTTTCACTTTCCGCACGGCTTTGACCACCAACTCTACTATCCAATTCCAAGAGCCATTGCGCGTCGCTATTTACAACTTCCGCTTGATGCTTTCATCGTCCTCAACTTGAATCGCAACCAACCCCGAAAGCGCTGGGATCACACACTCATGGCATGGGCCGACGTTGTCCAACGCCACATCAGCCTTGGTCCGAATGCGCAAGCGCGCCCTCCGCGCCTCATGATCGGTGCTCAAGTGGACGGCTTTTGGAACTTGAATGATATCTTTGAAAATGAGCTACGTCGCCGTAAGATCCCCATTGAAGTTGGCAAAAAGTATCTTCTTATGTTGTCGAAGCCCCAGCAAATGTCCGATCGCGACATCAACATTCTCTATAATGCTTGCGACATCGGCATCAACACATGCGAAGGAGAAGGCTTTGGTCTTTGTCAATTCGAGCACTCGGCAGTCCGGTGTCCTCAAGTGGCTCCCAAGATCGGGGGCTTCCGCGAGTTTTTACATGAAAATAATTCAATTGTCGTCGAGCCGAAATGGAACTACTATATCGATAAGCAACGTGATGGTATCGGAGGCATGGCCGAGGTCGGAGATCCAGTTGACTATGCGAACGGCATTTGGAAGTACTACACGAACCCCAAACTCGTTATTAAACATGGCACCCGCGCACGCCGAGAGATCCTTCAACACTACAGGTGGCCTACAATGGTCGATCACTTCCATAAGATTATAATGAGGCTCACTGAGCCGATCGCGAGCAAGCCGACAGCCTAGGCCCTTGGAGGAAGCCCTGGGCGTAAGACACCTGCATGATAGTATGCATTGTAATCGAAAATGTCCTTTTTGCCATTGATCCGAATGTACTTTTTAATGACTTGCGTTTCTTCGACTCTCTTAGCGGCGATCTCGAGCAAGAGCTGCGCAGTGACATCAGCTGGAACTATCTTGCCATCGTAAGCATTCCTCAAGCGACCATTCGGCTCCCTCACGAATACTTGATTGAAGTTATTGATTTTGAAGAAGGTAATAATGTCAGAGGAAAAGCGGCCTTCTGCATCCTTTGCCGGTTTGAAGCCAATGAAGTGATCCATAATGACTTCTTCGACTGTATCCACCTTTCGCCGCTCGGTCATGAGCAGATCTTGGTTGACGCGCAATATGTCATCGTGTATGTCAGGCACAGAGCTCAAGCTCGTCGGGTCATCATTCTCGGGAAACTGATAGCATTCGCCAAGCTCGTGCATTTGATTTGCCTTGGTCATGCCCGGATTGTTCTTAGGTGCATTCATGACGCAATCAATAGACCCTTGCTGCAACATTTTTAAGAACTCTTGTGAAACGTTGTCCTTGTTTTTTGCGAGGTTATAGATGTGTTCATCCGTCGACTCCACCCTATCCGGCTCGATCTTTCCGGGGACTTTCGGTCGTTGATCATTTTTCCATATCGTCGGTTGGTTCTTTTGAAGGTTGTCTTGCTGCGATTGGTCGAAAGTGCTCAAGTATAGCTTTACATCAACGACACGTTCATGCTCCTCTAGATCCGAATGGCTGCCCATGCGCACTGCTCGGCCAATAACTTGACTAATGCGCGACATGTTCCAAAAAGGCTCGGTAATGAGCACACGACGTATATTGCGCAAGGAGATACCCTCAGATGCCGACGATGAAATCATCATGACTTTGCAAAACCCTCCGCGCAAGAACACATCATCCGTCTTGGAAATTTCCCCGGTAAGGCCCCGGTGTTCTTTGAACTTTTGTAAGATTATCGGGTAATCGTTGATGCGCCCATTAAACAGATCAAGCAAGACGCGCGCCTCGTCACCTTGCGTCGGGTACTTAATGAATCTTTTATGGTCATATTCTTTTGCAAATATTCCTCCTTCATATGTGCCACCATCTACTCCCGCGATATTTAGTTTCGGTACAATATCATATTCGCCATTCTTATTCTTTCTTATTTGAAGATAGTACATACCATTTGCTATCAGCATTGCCTCTAGAAGCGCGAGCCCTTCAACTTGTCTGTACTCGGAGTACAAGAGCACAGGGCCCTTCAACTCAGGATCTTTGATATCGTTGTATATACTACCAAATTTAGCACTATATTCCCATACCCCCGTGCCCTTATCGTAAGCTAGAAGTGGAGTTTTATCTTCTCTTATTCTATCTATTATTTCCCTCACGTGTCCCTCGTATTTTATTTTTGCTTGGGTTGCTTGATCTTTCTTGGTACTGAAGTTCCCATGGGTTTGATCGGCATTAGCAGCGATTTCACGAAAATCCGTTGGGTACATTCGTTTGACGCTTTGAGGAAATGCGAAGTTGCTAACCTGTCGGCTGAATGTTCGGTATGTTGATGTGTCCGATCCCCACATTCTGGAAACTGCGCGGCGACGCTCCGCCTTGATCTCGCCATCACGGACCTTGATGTATTCGGTAAACTGTTTTTCAGGCATGATTACGCGCACGACCTCGGTGGGCTTGGTATCGGCCATGCCCTCGCTCCGAAAGTACGAAATAGTCCCCATCGCCCTACGAATGAAAAGATCGCGATTGATAACAGCAGGGCGCATTGGATCCCTTTCGTCCAAGAATATGGATGAGAACTCCTCGCGCACGTTGGGAAACGCATAGCGCACCTCTTGGGTGATTTCGGGCATGGGCATTCCAAGGTACTTGGTAAAAGCATTTGCGTATTTGCTAAGGGTTTCACCTTGGTTCCAAGTCCATTTAGCGCGCTTAATGTAAAAGTTGCTAGACTCCTCGGCCCTCTTGAATCCGTATGGAACAAATGAGATGCAAATGCCACCGCCGCTCCCGCCTGTTCCGTTGCTGCTGCCGGTATTTTGGACTTCAATTGTATCTGTCACCGAGATGAGCTCACGGATTTCAGGCCTCTTAACACTTAAAATGCCCTCCATGATTTCCTCAATGGTAGGCAATATAACGCCATCTGGAAACACAAACCGCTGAAACACGATGGGTCCTTTGATCAAGTTGATGAGGAGTCCCATTTCATGCGGATGGTTGATGACAGGTGTTCCTGAAAGTAGGACCATTTTCGCATTACGAGCTTTCATAAGAGCATTGTAGAAAGGGAGAGCGGTTTTGGCTTCGCTGGACACACTATTGATAAAGTTATGCACTTCATCAATTACAATGAACGCATTATCAAGTACATTCCTCTTTAAGGGAACTTTTAGCTTGATAAGATCAGGAACTCGATTGATAATGGCGTTAAATAGTGCAGTAGTTTCATTTTGTTCCTTTTCTGACATACTTGACCAAGCGACGCCGAGTTTAACATCCCCTGGCCTTACTTTATCAAAGAGGGATCCATCAAGAAACTGTTCGGGTAAGAATATGAATTCAGCCTTATTCGGTTTAACGTCTAAAATCGACTTCACAAAGGACCGAGTGGTGTCATTGTTCGGAATGGAAACCCATCGGAGACTTGGTAGGGGTAGATTCTCAACTAGCTGAAGCTTAAGAAGCTCTTTATCAATATTTCCATTGTAGTGTAGAAAGATGTACCTTTCGGCAATCATCACGTCCATGGTCTTATCCACCTCAACCTTGGCAGCATCATCTAAATCATAATACGAAATGCCCGGTTCGGCTCCGGCTTCGTCGGCCTCTTTATACTTATCGATCAAGCTCAAAGAGTCGTGGGGTATCCATACATGAGGGCTTGCCTCATCATTTGCACGCTGCTTCATGAATTTTGGAGAAAGGTACAAGCGCTTTGCGTCATTACCATTAATGTCCGTAGGTGGTACGGCAATCCACTTGCGCCGCTTATCAAAAATGCTAGCAAACTTTTTGATTTCGGAAAGGTAATTCTTTTCAAGGGATGCAGGAAGGGCGATGATGATCTTTGCGCCGAATTTGCTTGTAAGGAAGCCTTCCGACGCGGCGATCGATGCACTCGTCTTTCCGGTTCCTAGGCCGTGATAGAGCAAAAGTCCTCGGTATGGACCTTGGATTTTCATGTAGTCTTTCACGATTCGCTGATATGTCTTCATGCGACCAGGCGAGTTTTCATAGTTCTCAGTGTGGAATGTTCGATGCATCCACGTGAGATATCCTTTTTTGTTGGGGAGGACCCACATTGGAAGGGGCAACGTTAACAATCTAACAGATATAAAGATAAAGAGACTGAACTCTATTAAGGAGTCTTACAAATGGGGGTCAATATTGTGATCGACAACCGCGAGCATGTTATGCTTGAGCACATTCGAGCAATGTTACCGGGCATTCCAGTGCAAGTTGCACCACTAGATGTAGGCGACGTTCGAATCGAAATCCACGGACCGCCTGACTCTCCGCCTGCTGCGATATTCCTATTTGAACGTAAGAGCATGCAAGATCTTGCAGCGAGCATTAAGGACGGGCGGTACCATGAGCAAAAGACCCGCATGCTTTCTCTTACGAGTCCTCATCGCATAACATACCTTATTGAAGGCGGCAACGGCGCGCACGGCAACAAGCATGGTCCGTCACAATCGTCGTTTGAAGGCGTCGTTTATAATACCATGTACCGTGATGGGATGCATGTTGTCATAACCAAAGACACGGCAGCTACATCTCAATGGATCGCAAATGCATTCCAAAAGTTCTATAAGAATCCAGATAAGTATACAGAACAAGCCTCGGCGGCATCAGCGGCCAATGGTGCCCATGGCGGGATCGAGTGCATCAAAGCACGCCGTCAAGATAACATAACCCCCGATGTTGCATATCGCATGATGCTATCACAGATCCCAGGTATTTCAAAGAAGATTTCGGATGAGATCGCAAGTGTCTATTCCAACATGCCGGCTCTTATCAAAGCTCTTCAAGGAAATGAGGCAATCAAAGTCCCTATGGTTGGCAAGAAAAAGCTTGATGCGCTGCGGAAGTTTTTGGCAACCTCCGTCGGTTCTCCGGATATAAAGGAGTCGAGCGAATGAGTGTAACGGAAAAATAAGCTATGGACGCTCCAAGAGGCCTTCCAAATCTTGGGAATACTTGTGGGATCAATGCGCTCTTGCAATGCATGTGCCAACTATCGTCGTTTGAAAGCAAAAATGCAACCGTTGGACCACGCGGAGACGTTGGACCACGCGGAGATTGGGCAAATGCACTTGCCTATGCTATAAATGAAAGCGATCCAAGGTCTATGTCAAAACAGATATTCGATCACTCGAACGGCATGTTTGCCGAAGGCGAGCAACATGACTTGTCGGAATTGTGGATTTTCGTCACGGATGCAATGCAGAACGAGGGACCCTTTGTGGCTCATGCGGTCAAAGCCGTTCGCAAAGCCGCTCGCGGGGCGGCAAGTGGGGACAAGTTCTATGAAAGCCTTCAATGCGCCGCGGCCAAATGCTTACATACGTTTTTCCCGAAAGGAGTCGCGAGTGTTTATGCGAGCGTCATGGGACAAACGATCACACAAATACATTGCCAAAAGTGTGACTTTATATGCCACAATCATGAGCCGTTCTCTCTAATATCGGTTGAGCCATCCGCACATCTTGAGGATAGCATCGCGGAGTTTTTGAATCCGGAAACAATTCACCATTGGACGTGCGATCGGTGTAAGTCGACGGAGTCCGAAAAACTAGTGCGCTTCTGGACGATGCCAAAAACACTTTGCATTGCGCTCAAACGGTTTGAATTCAAAGATGGCCGAATGCATAAAAAACACACGGCTGTCACAATTCCCATGCGCCTCAGATTCGCATCGGATCTCATTCTATCCTCGGGAGGCCCGGTAAACACATGTGGATCAGGCGCTGCGCTTTATCGTGTAAAAGCGATCGGGTTACATCATGGCAACGGGCACGGCGGGCATTACACGGCCCTCGTTTGCGCCCCAAACGGAAGTTGGTATCACATGGACGATGACGTGGCATTCAAGCTAGACGATATCAAAGATGCAATGAAGAATAATACGCGTGCCTATCTCATATTTTATGAACAAACACGCCCTTAACGCGCTTCTAATGCGGCAACGCGATCCTTCAAGTCTTTGAGAGCTTCCACGATGAGACCTGCCAGATTGCCATAGGCCACGCTTAAGCGCCCAGAAGCATCCGTGGCTACAGCTTCAGGGAGGACTTCAAGAACATCCTGGGCGATGAGGCCAGTCTCTCGGGCGCTACTAGTCCCGTGGGGCCCGTCGGGCCCATCCGAGCGTGAAAACGTGTACCCGGTCAGCTGCGAGACACGATCAAGGGCATCACTAATTCGCACAAGATCATACTTGACGGCTCTATCCGAAGTCGAAACAAAGCTGCCACTTGCAAACATGCTTCCCATTGCCGTAACGTTCGATGATGAGTAGATGCTTCCTTGAACATGTAGCTTGTTGCCTGCCTTCACCCCACTGGTTCCAATCCCAACAGATCCCGCAGTATGCAGAAGTGTATTCGAACCAACATTCGATGTCCACTGACTACTCGTTGTTAGATTTCCATTTTGGTAAATATTTCCTATAATATTTGTGTTGCCATTCACGGACAAGTGATAGGCTGACGACGGCGCGGTGCCAATGCCCACATTGCTCGATATGTACGATTGACCGATGACGTGCAGCGGAAAGCCCGGTTGTTGAAATTGACCATTGTTCTCGGTGTTCATGTTGATCCCGACATTTCTATTCGCACCTGTTGCACTCACGAAGAGCACATTACTACCGCTATCGTTCTTCAAGGACATCGTTCCCTTCACGTCAAGAGGGAATGTTGGTGAAATGTCAGTTCCAAGACGTACTCCAAGATTTCCATCGCTGGTTATAGATGAGTTTTGATTGAATGTGATACGCCCCACCGTAGAAATTTCAATGCGATTTGCAAATGATCCCACTGTGTTGTTTTTGTGTTTAAAGAACATAGTCCCCACCGTGTTCATTCCCAAAATTCCCGTCCATTGCACGTTATTAGGATTTATTATCGGCGATACTAGTTCGTAACTCGGCTCGCTCGACGTGGACGCAACCCGTATGCACGCACTATTCACTCCATTGACCGAAAGCCCACAAGAGCTTAGGTTGTTTTCAGTGCCATTCTCTGCGATACTATTTTTTACTGAAATATAGACTTTTCCATCCGTAATAGGATTGCGTTTTGTTGCGTCATTGGTCACAAGAGCGACCGTGTCGTTCTCTTTGTCGCTGAAATATACCATTGACCCCCGAAATAGTAGATTCGATGTCCGTAAGTTAAAGATGGAGTTGCTGCCTGTAACAATGTTTGAATCGAACCCTTGGAAGGCCAAGATCTCGTAGTTGCTGGCATAGAGGTAATTGGTTTCGATATCTCTTATTTTTCCCATGTCTGCAAAGAGGTTGGACGTCTCAACATTGCTCAAAGCGATAATGCTTGTGTCATTGAACGAAATTACTCCATCCGATCCATGTACCCGCGTTGTCTCAATCGATGGCAGGCGCACATCGAGCGGCAAGGTCATGTCGAGCCCGTAGTTTGATGATGCCCCATCTGTTGCTGCAGCACCGAGGCGCAGGGCGCCATTGCTAGTGAGCTCCGCGATGCACACTGAATTAGAGTTGAACATTTCGAGAAATGAGGGATGTTGCACTTGATCGCTCGAGTAAATGCCGACAATCGCATTAGATCCAATCCCCGGAGCAAGGTTAGAGCATTGATCAATATGCAGTTTATGCATTGGTATCAACGTGCCAAAGCCCACGTTCGCAAACTGGTCAACGTGAATGACATCACATGGCGTATCCTGGATTCCTTTTACGGAAATGAGCGGCCCATCCTCGTACGCTTCGATGTCAAGAATGGCCGTTGGGTTGGAGAGACCAATCGCTAGCCGACCATGCGAGTCAACGGCGATTGCGGTTTTGAAGACCAAGTTGGAGTCCCCAGGTGGTTGGTTCTCCATCATGTCAAATTGTAGCAAGTTGCTGTTGCGGCCCCAAGTTGCCGTCATAGTAAGAGGGATCGTGTCCGACTCGGATTGAGGAATCGTGAACCGCGCATCCTCAATTTGCGCGAATCCTCTAACGAACATATTGTTGAATTCCTGATCCGTAGTGAAAACTTGGTTGCCTTCGACAATGAAATTACCCTTGATTGAGGTTGATCCTTGAATAATAATACCTTCGTTGCTCGTGATTTGGATAAACGAATCTGTGAGCGTGCGGAGAGCTGGGTTCTTTATGCCCCGAAACACAGACGCAGTGGCATTATTTGCGACGTATGAGCTTCCCGACACATGTGTGTTACCTTGCACATGAAGAATCTCGAGTGGCGAGGCTGATCCAATCCCGACGCGACCATTCATGAACACGCGTCCCTCGGGGTAAATGGCGAGAACATCATTTGGGACTCCCGGGCTTTGCCATGAGGCAAACGCAGCATTTTGACCAGACGGTGATGTAACACTCATGTTTGTTGCATTGATCGTATTGGCACTCATGATACCATCGACGGTTGCGCTCGTGGATCGTAAAGTAGCCGACACATATAGCGGCTTGTACAGACGACCAGATTGGGCATTGAACGAAAAGATAGTGTCTTCGTTGTCTTGCAACACAAAGTGCTGATTGCTGCGCCCTTGTGTGAAATTGTCATACAAAATGTTCGTGTTGCCGGTTGTCGAGTTTAAGATGATAAGATTCGAGTGCGCGGTTGAATTTAGAATAATGCGCTCGCGATATTGCTCTGTCGTAGCCACAGTCGTACCATTAGTACTATTAGTACCTATGCGAATAGACATCCTCCTTATTGTTTTATCGTTATTATTTATTTAGCTACCAGAGCGTACAAAGCCTTGACTGCATTGAAGACAATTGGTAGCAATCGGTCGCTATTTAGGAGCTTAAAATCACTTGTAACAGTGCCATACAGGAAAATCTGATCGGCCACAAACTTTCGAGAAAGATTCCATTCGACTGTAATCACGTTATCTGTGACGTCTAGGACCATCAGATCATGTTCGGTTCCTCCAACAACGCATCGCAACAAATCGCCATTTCGGAGCTCTGCATCCGCCTTGTTTGCGCCGTAAGCGCCATCTTCAATGTATGCCACGCTTGCATTCTCACCGTATGCAATAGATGTTGCAAAGCGCATTATTGACGGAACTGCCCCACTGATTGTCTTGATTGCTTGTGGGGCATATGCCTCTACCTCTTGAGCCAAGAAACCGATGATCTCGTCAGCCCCTACCCATGCCCCTGCCCCTGCTCCTGTTCTTGTCCCGGTGGCATTCTTCATCGTGAAGTGGTGTACAGGAATGCTCAATACAGTTTGCAAGTCAACCATCGGATCAGACACACCTAGCACGTTCTTCGCGCGCCTATCTGAGGTAGTCAGATATGCAGGTGCTTGAACATTCTCAGCGACCCTCAGACCCACACCTGAAATCACCGAACCGGTCACATCAATGCCCGACGTCGCTGTTATGTATCCTGTACCAGCACCTGCGCCGGCCGCGGCGATCGTGTCCGTGTGCACAGCCGTGGACCGCAAATCCAGCACATTACTAAATATAGTCTCGTGGCAATCGATCGTACCTGTAATACTCTCTATGCCATTTGTCTTAATCCCATGGTCGCTATAAATCCATCCACGGACATCGAGGGCATAATCGGCCATAGGAGCTGTAGTGCGAATGCCAATGCTGTTATTGGCCGCAATATGGAGCAATGGCACATTATTCGAACCTACAATATGAAGAATGTCGGTCGTGCCCTTTTGCTCAACTCGCATCGTTGGAGATGGTCCGTTGTCATCGACAATGTCCAATACTGCAGACGGCGCGATCGTGCCAACACCGAGTCGCCCACCGGTAATGCATTGATTTCCATGAACATGCAGCGTTTGCTGCGGGTTAATGAGCCCGACTCCAAGCTTTGATGCGCCGATCCGTGTACTATATGTGCTCTGCAGCTGAGGAATTAACAAAGGGTTAATTTGTTGTGTCTCTGTCATGAGCCGCACGATATTAGAGCTTATATAGGAATCAAGGATTCGGCCACTATCCGGGTCAAGTCGCACTAAGTCTTGCGGAAGGTTCGTGTATGTCTCCAAGCCCGGAAGAGTCACAGTAATGTTGCTCCGCACGATCAGAGAATCGATATCGAGCACTCGCGAATAGTTGAATCCGATTGCTCCACCCGACCCGGCGATGCTATCAACAATCATGGTCCCTTGCACTTTTGCGCTCCCCGCGACATCAACAAGAACACCCGCTGCAGGTGAGTCGGTGCCGATCCCTAGCTGGCCCGCTGAATTTAGCCGCATGGTCTCAATGCCCGCATTGAAGAACCGCAAGTTTCCGTCGTTTGCTCCGGCATACTCCTCGGCCGTGATGTAAGTACTCTGATCCGTGCTCTTTATTCCTCCAAGTGACCCCCACGTGTTTCCCGCCCCAAAGCCCTCAAAGTTCGAAGAAGTGGTGTTAAAGCGAATGTAGCCGACCTCCGGCACTTCGGGTCGCTCAGTGGTCAAGCCGCTTGGGATAGAGATCGCATCCTTTCTCTGACCCACATCAAGCGATACTTTAGGCGCATCGGTCCCAATGCCAAGATTGCCAACCGAGTCCAGTCGCATGGTCTCCGCGCTGGCGTTGAAGAACCGCAAGTTCCCATCATTTGCCCCGGCGTACTCCTCGGCGGTGATGTAAGTATTCTGATCCGTGCTCTTTATCCCACCAAGAGATCCCCAAGTATTACCTGCCCCAAAGCCCTCAAAGTTTGAAGAAGTGGTGTTAAAGCGAATGTAGCCAACCTCTGGTACACCTGGGCGCTCGCTCGTCGCGCCGCTTGGAATAGAGATCGCATCCTTTCTCTGACCGGCATCAAACGTCACTTTAGGCACATTTGTTCCCACACCGATCAAGCCCTCCCCTGTAACCACGAACTCTGTCGCGCCAAGCGCGATCTCGAGGGCATTTGCATTCGAGTTATCTTGCCGAATGTAGACGGCCGCTTGATTTGAGCTAATCGGGTTATGAACATAGACGAGCCCTTTGACCAACCCCAACCCCGCACTAGGAATCGTCGTTCCGAAAGACCCGAACGCAGCCTGGCCGCCATCTTGAATGTAAAAGACGACATTGCCGTCATCCATGACTTGCATGATGTTTTCGGCGCCTTGCTGATCCACAACTAGTGCTGGTCCCGTGCCATCATTGATGATCTGAAACTGGTCGGTATTACAAGAGAACGTGTTCATAACGAAGAACTCACCCCGAACACGCAAGTTGCCATCGACCGATAGGTCATTGATTCCTA
>Ga0209230_10000904_pt1 | contig 11795 bp, 12 predicted proteins | sample LakOntMetagenome_FD_187467 | JGI IMG/M metagenome (GOLD analysis project Ga0209230, IMG submission 187467) | Freshwater and sediment microbial communities from Lake Ontario - Sta 18 epilimnion Metagenome (SPAdes) (version 2) | ecosystem: Environmental > Aquatic > Freshwater > Lentic | place... | reverse complement strand
AGAGCCGCGCCGCCCGCGATGCATCCGTTGAGGAAATCGCCGAAACCGAGGTCTTCGACATCTCGGTTGTATTCGACCGCCGCTCCGCCGCCCGCCTCGTCAAGAAGGGTAGCATCCCTGGCTGGATGCTCACCACTGAGACTGTAGAGAACATCAGCGCCAAAGCCGCTCGCAACGCAGCATTCGGCGGTGCCGGCGGCGATGACCTCGGTGACGGCTTCGAGTTTGACTACGAAGGTGCCGCACTCGAGGACGCAGCCGGTTCCGATGATGACAGCGACTTTGACATCGCAGGTATCTAATACCCTCCACACACAATCCCACACAACCCCCACACAAGCACACAACCCATACACCCCCAACACAAACCCCAAACAAATCTAATAAAAGTCCCTAGGAATTTTTTAATGGCATTTAGGATGTGTTGAGACAGCGGCCCGTATGTGCAAAAAATTGAAGAGAGTTCCCGTGCTACTACAGTAGGCACCCAAGCCATGAACAACGCCACATTCGCCTTCACCGCCATCGCCATCGCCACCACAGCATTCCTGAATGCTCGCAGGGAGTATCTGGATCGCTTCATTGCGAAGGCCAAGATCTACGAGCCGCGTCCCCGCACCCGCACCCGTTCCGCCACACCGCCCGCCAACCGCGAGGACATTCCTGACACAGTCGTCGTCCACCCCTAATTGATTTTCGGCGCGCTCTGTTAGAAACATGACTCGCACCTGCAAGCGTGGCATGATACGCCGCAGCGCATATACGCGTAAATCCGGCTCCAAGCGAAGCGGGGTGACCATGGGCACCAAGCGAAGCGGGGTAGCTGTGGCCGCCAAGTGTGTCCGCAATATGGGCGAGGCCGGCAAGTGGACCGTCCGCCACCGCTCCGCGGGCATCGGGCGCCTCCGCCGCGGCCGCCTTGCCCGCTTCGGCTACAACACCAGTAAGACCAATGCGTCCCGCCGCTGTGCACTCGGCAAGGCCGTCAAGTCCGAGGGACGCACTGCCGTGCTCCGCATGCTCCAGGCCGTTGCCACCTATACCAAGCGGACCAACCCCGCCAAGTCCAAACTGTTCCTCGCGGACCGCGCTGTGGTCGCTGAGATGAAGTAAGCCGCTCGCCGCTTACCACAAATAAACAACCCCTAAATGCAATCCTGTATTTTTCATTTAGAGGTTGTGTAGCAGGGGTGTGCTTGGAAAATTTGAAGCCAGCGTATCGACAAAATGATACGCCGTCGACAGACACAAGCCATGACAACCCCCGTGTATACACTCAAGCCCAACTCTATTCCTGGAGAGTATTACTGTGGAGACCTCCCTGGGAATCTGCAGTATAAAAAAGATTTGCATGCACTGGCGGCAATCGCTGTTCCTACCACTGATACGTCAGTGATTGAGTGGGAGCATCTTCCGTGCAGCAATGAATACCGTGCAGCACTTCTCCCACACACAAAGAAGCCAGATGATTGGACTCTTATAATGGTAATGAAGAAGGTCGATACGACGCGCGGTGTGTGGATGAAGGGTGCCCTCCTCAACAAGGCGACCCGCGCTGTTGCTCTTCTGACTACATGCGACTCCGCTGAAGTAATTCATTCAAGCGGAAATCGCGCGATTCAGTCGTGTGCCGACGGGTGGTTTGTTGGCCATTATCGTATGGGAGCACCTCTATGTTTCTGGGAAGCCCTATCGACTGTATGTAAGCAATATACGATGGACGAGTGAAAGGATATATAATAAAACAACACGTGAATCTACATATATTTTTCAATTAGGAGTATGTGGTGCGGCTGTTGACAAAAATTTGAAGTGGCCTGGCTGCTAAAGTGTAAAGTGTCCCTGTGACAAAGTATACAAGCCATGTCTACCACTGCAACTGCAACCGCAACCAAGCCACTCCTAAAGGATAAACTCCTGGCCGCAAAGAAAGCATACTTTACAGGCGCCAAGCCCCTGATGACCGACGAAGAGTATGACGCTCTGGAGGCTCAGGTGAAGCGCGAGGACCCCGTGGCCGCCGCTGAACTCGATGCGACCGGCTGGACGCCCGACGGCGACACGGTGCGCCTCCCAGTGCCACTCCCCTCGCTCTCTAAGGGAAAGTTCGGGGAGCGCGCGCTAGAGCGTTTCCTGGCCACCAAGAAGGGCCCATATGTTATGTCCGATAAACTGGATGGTGTGTCGGCTCTGTGGGATAGCCGCACAGGCCGCCTCTACAATCGCGGAAATGGCACTCTAGGGTCGGACCTGACCGCCTATGTGCCACAGATTGCTGGTCTTGTGCGCACTAGTCCACAGCACTATGTTCGTGGAGAACTGGTGATGCGCAAGGCCCATGCTGCCGCCGGCACGCCGGCTCGTTCACAGGTCAACGGGTGGCTCCACAATGAACGTGCAACGACGGTCAGCCCAGCCGATGCGCTCCCGCTCCGCTTCGTTGCCTACCAGATTTGCGTGCCGGCCGATGTCCCTCGTGGTCAGCATTTCACGCTCCTCGCCGCGGCCGGCTATGAAGTCCCCTGGCACATGACCGTGCCCGCGGCAACCCAAGACGGACTCGCGGCCATGTTGCTGGAACGGCGGGCCATATCCGAGTATGACATCGACGGTGTCGTTGTTGCCCAGGCAGCCAGCACGGAGGCCGCGGTCGATGGAGATACGCTCCCTGTTGAAGCATTCGCCTTCAAGATGGCCCTCGACGACCAGCGGGCTATAACTGCAGTTAGGGAAGTGGAGTGGAACATCAGCCGCCAGGGCGTCTATATCCCACGGGTCTCTATTGAGCCCGTCCAAATCGGCGGAGCGACCATCGCTTTCGTGACTGGCCACAACGCCAAGTTCGTGGTCGACAATGGAATCGCACCTGGTGCACGAGTGACCATTCGGCGCAGTGGTGATGTCATTCCCATTATCGAGGGAGTCATCGAGCGTGGCTTGCCGCACCTGCCCGCGGGCGACTGGGATGGTGTCAATATTCGCGCCCCCAGTGAGACCGCCGAAGAATGTGTGGCAAAACTGGACCATTCCTTGAAGACACTCGGTGTTGATGGCGCTGGTCCCGCCGCGGCGAAAGCGCTTGTGGAGGCCGGTCTGCGGTCTGTGGCGGCGATACTCAAAACGGACGACGGAAATCTGTGTGCTATCCTAGGGAAAACCCTGGGGCCTCGCCTGAAGGAGCGCCTGGCAATTGCTATTCGGGCGGCAGCCCTGGACCGGCTCATCTTGGCCTGTCCTGCCATTCCGCGTGGCTTTGGCAAGTCGAAGGTCACGGCGGCCTTCGCAGCATATCCTAACTGGGATTCCTGGATTGTTGGCACGGCTGCACCAACCGGTTGGAGCGCGGACTCCTGGACGGCCTTCCTGGCATGTCTACCTGCAATTGGGAGTGATGTGGAGGAGTGGCGGGGGCTATGTGGTGTTAGCACGACTGCGGCTCCTGCTCCTGCTCCTGCTCTTGTTGCGGCTGCTGCAGCACCCATTCGCGGGTCCATTTGTATGAGCGGATTCCGCGATGAAGCAGTTGTGACCATCTCACATGACGCCGGCTACACTCTGGATGCGACCCTTAAGAAAACTACATCATATCTTATTGTGCCCGACTCCGTCGACCCTGCTTCTGCTGCTGCAACTACAGGAAAGGTCGCAAAAGCGCGCGAGTATGGCGTGCCTGTTATGCGGCGCGCCAATTGGTTTGCGACAATTGGATATGTTGGCAGCACGCGGTCAAAGTAAGGAGGGTGGTTGGGTTATATAAATGTAATTAGAGATAATGAGAAATTGATAATAAAACTATGATTATTTTTAATGCTAAAGTATTGCGCAAGTATGTTGCTAAAGTATTCTTTTAGGGATAGTGGTTGCCGCTGGCGGCGGCAAAGTATCTTTGAACTGATGACGACACACTTTACTAAAGTATTCTTTATACGTATACGGCCATGACAGGCTTCACAATTACTCTGAATATGCACATAGATATGTGCTCAATTTGAAGGTGGAATTATAATATACATCAATTAGTAGTATGTCAACACCAGCGGGTGCACCAAATAATGGAAAGAAGCCAACTGGTGGCCTAAATGCAGCCAATGCAGCCAATGCAGCCACCGCAATTGTTGGCGCCGTGACAACTGTAGCAAACGCCGGCACAAAGGCTGCAAACCAAATAACTAACAAACTCACCAGTTCCGTAAACGGTGCCAGCCAGGCAATCGCAAGCACAACAACCTCATCGTCGTGGGTCTCGATTGTCATCGGGATACTCGTGATAGTCGCCATTGCCCTCATTGCGTGGCTGTCTGGGGCTTTTGGGTATATACGGGCAAAAATCGCCAATCGGCCCACTCCCGAAAACAATGTGCGAATTGCGGACGGTCGCGCAGAAGAACAGACGCGTATTGCCGACACTATCGCCCAGCAGCATAGTGCAATTCTCGATTCGGCCGGCGGTGCTGTATCAGCAAAACCAGACCCGGCCGCGGCCGGCCTCGCCGACATTCCAGACGAAGAAGAGGCGCTCGTGAACTTCCATGTGCTCGGTGCTCGTAATGCAGGCTACTTGGGGCCATATGAAAACGGCGTATTCGATGAGACCCGTGCCATCCGCCTGGCACTCCGTAAAGGTGTCCGTCTTTTTGTGTTCGAAATAGACTACCTATCGCGCGAGCCCGAGGTGCCCATCCTTGTATGCCGCGACTCCGCCGGCAACCTTATAAGCAATAACACGGGCAGCATTCGCCGCGCCGCCCAGGCCCTGAAAACCTTCACAAAAGACCAGGCTGCCGCTGGCACGGACCCTATCATCCTACTCCTATCTGTTCGCCGCCTACCCACGCCCAAACCCGCAGCCGGTGCAACGGACCCCGAAAATATCAAGACCCGTATGCGGTTCATGGCAGCCATTGCAGGTGAACTGGACCCCATATATCCATGGATGCTGAAGGGCGAATATGCCCGCCAGCAGTCCCAGGCCCAACTCTTCAAACAGCCCATCAGCACCTTCAAGAATGCATTTATAGTGCTGTCGAACCTCGACACGCGCGACTTCCGCTCTTCCAACCTCCCCATCTATATAACCACGAAGCAAGACCTCGACATGATGATAAATGTCCGCATATATGCTACGCAAGAAAGCGGCGGCCCTCCAGGGTATGGCCTGCCGGCTCAATCAGATAATGCAAGTGCCCATGCAAATACATACGACTACTATACATCAATCCCCAACGATAAACTCGACGCCGCCAAAACGACCGCCACGAATATGTGGTCGGTTGCCATATCACCAAATGGAACTTCCGCACCTACCGAAGATTCCCTCAAACTCCTGATGGACCGCATTGGGGTGCAGGGACTGGTGGTCGACATATTTGACGACCAGGCCAAGTTGGCTCCGCTCTATGGCCCGACACGTTTCAAGAAGTTCAGTTATGTGGCGAAGCCGGTCGGTTCCCGCTTCAAGGATTCTGCGCCGGTTTCACTTGGTCCATCAAATACTGCCACAAATATCGACGGCGGAAATCTGAGTGTGACAGCGCCTTAGGAAAATCACCCCTAATAGTAATGGAAGATAGTCTCACTCATTTGCCTCACACATTTAGTCAACTGATTGAGAAGCAAAAGGCGTTACTTGTGGCAGCGGCGGAGAAAGCAGGGCGACAATTAGAGTATGATGCGGCCCACGACGAGAAAATCCTGGTGGCGATTGGAATCGTTGAGAAGTTCCTCCGTGCCAAGCGCAGGGTATGCTACGGCGGTCAGGCGATCAATGCGCATTTGCCACTCAAGCACAAGTTCTATGACCCCGAGACGACGATTCCTGACTACGATTTCTTGACACCTGACAGCAAATCAGACTTGGAGGACCTGACGGCCATGCTGAAGGATGAGGGATTCACGGATATAGGTGTGCGCCCAGGGATGCACGAGGGAACGACGAAAGTGTATGTGAATTATACACCGGTCGCCGATGTGACGGAAATAAATCCCGTGTTTTATTCGATTATCAGCAAGCGGTCCGTCAATAAGGCCGGCATATACTACATGGACCCCAATACGCTCCGCATGATGATATACCTCGAACTGAGCCGGCCGCGTGGAGAAGTCGAGCGATGGGAGAAGGTGTATGAGCGACTGATGCTGCTGAATACATATGCGCCGATGAAAGGGTGTAAACTGGGGAGCAGCAAGCAGTCCTCTAAAAAAGTTGGCCGATTGCCAAGTGAACTTCGGTCGATGATTGTGGACTTTATTATAAGTGAGCAGCGCATACTGTGCGGGGCCGATGTAATAGATTATTATTCACATCGCCTGCAGTCCAAGGCCAACCCCGTGCATTGGCTATTAGGAGGGCGGAGTCCGCTCTTATTCTACAGTGAGCGACCTGATGATGATGTAGCTGCTCTACAGCGCCGTGCCGATGGTGCATTCACATTTAAGAAATTTGCTGCGGTGGCCGAGTTCTTTCCGCCGATATATATGGGCTATATGCGGGGCACAACAAAACCTGTGGTGGCAATTATACAAACAACAGCGTGTCATTCGTATAATTCTGTGTCACTGAATGACGGTCGGCGAATCTTTTTGGCGTCCTTTGATACACTTGTCACACTTTATCTAAGTTTCCTTTTTCGATCGACACTGGAGGCATTCTTTGGCCGGCCGATTCTTTGTCTGGTGGAGCGCGTCATGACTTTACAGGCGTCATTTAGGAAGAGCCCGCGGTCGCCGTTCCCGTTCATAAGTATTGAATGTATGGGCCATCAGAAATCTTATAAATCTTTGTTGCGGGAAAAGATTGAGCGCATACGCAAGGAGCGTGCTGGGGCACCTGCTGCAGCGCCTGCGCCTCCTGCAGGTAAAACACGGCGACTGAGCCAGCGAATGAGCCAGAGCCTGCGACAGCGGCTGAAGAGGAGCCGCGGCAAATCAGTGAGCACAAAAAAATCTCAATCGCGTCTAAGCCAGCGGCGCCCGCGGGCCCACTAATTGCTGTGTCATAGCACCTGACTGGAGATCCGCCTGGAGTGAAGTAGTCTGTTTCCGAGCCCAGTTAATATATTTCAAATACGCCTTTATTCTTTTCATAGATTCCGCATTATAGGCGGCTTTCCATGCAATTAGGCGTCTATCAAACGGTGTGAGCAATAAAGATGCCGGTTCAGAACTGCTTTTAGAGGGTGTGTCGAGTCGGTAGGAACTCGTGTATGATACGAGGGATGCGCTGGCTGAAGGGGCTTGGGCTGATGCTGTGGAAAAGCCTTCGGCGTTCAGCCGCCTTGGGATAAGCCGACCACCGTCGGTGAATCCTTCGGCGGCATCTGGGGGAAACGAAGGCATTTCAACAGCCGGCTCACTAGATGCCGTCACACTGGCCGCATAAGACCCCCCAAGACTCTGTTTAGCGGCATCGACTTGTTTCATATAAGTCTTGGCCGCATATGACAATAGCACCAAATATTTCGCAGGTTTATCCGGTAAACACACCACCAATCGTTCAAGTGCCCCCACGTCGGCATCGGCATTCAAGAGGCCTTCCACCCGCACATCATCGCAAAACCGCGCAGGCATGCCCCCCGTTTCACTGGAAATCTTCTCAATTGCCGCCTGTTTATACGCAGCCACATCGCGGCTCTCGTCAGCCGCCGCCAAGTTCGTCGCCATCTTCTCCAGTAACTCCACATATATTTCTCGTGTAGTCTTCAGCAACTCTAATTGCTGTGTGAGGAATTCCCCGCCGTCGCTTTCGAGGATCGCTTCACGGACACTGGATTTAACCGCTGGCAGGTCACTCTCTTCTAATAGGAGTTTGTCGACGGACTGTTCAGCGGTCCCTGTAAAAGTTTCACGGAGTGCAGTTAGGGATATGTAGAGAAATGCAATGGATATCGCAAATGCTGCTACGGCCATATATGTTGCCACATCGGCACGTGTGAGTTTTGCCATTAGATGCATATGCTTACTACTTAACAGCGGGGATTTAATGAAGGTGCAAAACATGCAGTGATAATAAGAAGACGATGGCCGGCTATCCGACGTTATCATCTGGTTATACAGAACGTCTTGCGCGCGACGCGGTGACATGTGGTGTGAATGCTGCAATTAGAGCGGCGAATGCGTGTTGCCCAGTCGCTCCTATTAAAATTCAGGCGCAATCTGGTGCATATTTGCAGAGTAAAATGAACGGGTCATGTTATAAATTCATACCGGGTCAGGCGGGGATTTTGCAGGGGACGGCGTGTTCGGGCGGATATGACGCAAGCGGCAACTTTGTGCCTGTAGAGCGGAGTCCGGTGCTCATTGACGGAATTTCGGCTGGGGGCGTATCGGAGGCTGCGCGCATAGCCCAGGTGATCGACTCTACCAGGACTACCGCCGGCAACCTAATTGACCCTGCACGGAGATTTGAACAGTATAACCCATATATATATCCATTTCAGCCATGCGCGGTGCCTGTTATGCAGACTCCTATTCCGGCCCCCAAGTATCCCGAGTGCCCGTTGCCTGCGGTCAATATATCTGGGCCAAATTTGGTGAACTCGCAGCCATCTGATGTAGTTGTTACAGGTCTTACGGGAGGTGACCTGGATGTGTCATGGGTAGCAGGGAATGACCGGTCGATCGTGAAGTATAACGTATATGTGAATGGGGGTCGTATGGCGACTAATGTGGTCGACACAGATATTGTATTGGATACATCATATACAATTGGGTTTACTGGGTCGGTTATAGTGGAACCAGTGGCACGAAATAACTGGAGAGGAATCAAGTCGGCGCCGGTGAATTTTACGATTACTATATAGTAATCCCAATGTCAACCCGCTCATATGATTCTTCGACATTGACACAATTCCGTCAGGCGCGTGCTCTTTACAGTTACAATGCTGCCCGGTCGGCGGCGGTCCAGGCCGGCACATCGGTTCGTCCCGAGCAGAGCGGCGGCTCGCTCAATGCAGTGCTCATCCAGCGCAACCTCGGTGGCCCGCGCCAGGTTGTTGGGCAGGAGTATGCCGAGCGCGGTTGTGCCTGCGCGTCGACTGTTCAGGTTACCCAGGGTGATTATCCGGCGAATGGCAGCACTCAGTAAACAACTGTGTGCGGCCACCGCAGTGCGAGCGAGCGCGGCCACAGTATGCATTTAGGATAGATGTGGTGATAGTAGGTGCGGTATGATAAACGCAAAAAAGAGTGCTTTTTGGAATTCAAATGACATTGTGAATTCCCAAGACATTAAACGGACGATTGTGAATGTCGACAGTAGGTTCCGTGAAAGTCCCACAGACACCACGGCTGATTTCCATTATCGGCCGGCGATGCCCTACAAGAATATAATCCGCCTGCGGCTAGTAAGTGCGGAAATCCCGAACATGTTTTATGCATTTTCGCCGGCGCGCAAGAATGTGGCATTTAGGATAATTCTGGAGAGCACGGGGGCCGAGTATACTGTGCAAATAGACGAAGGCAACTATACCCTCGGGACAGGTGCAACCAACATCCTAAATGCAATCCAGTTTGAATTAACGCAAATCAGCACGATAATTGGTGGGGGTATGGATTTGAAGATCCAGTTGGACCCTGTGCGGACACAGATTGTTATTTTTGACGATGGGCCGACACCGCAGAATTTCATCTTGGATTTCCGTTTTATGAGTTGGGACCGGCCGAATGACTGGGGCCTGGGATATTCGCTGGGATTTAGACATCGCGTGTATGGGCGAGGGTCGCGATTTTTGGCGGAGGCTCCCCCAGATGTGCACGTGGATACATACTTGCTACTGGCTGTGAATGATTACGAGTCTTTCCAGTTGAGTAGTGGATCACTTGGGATTTATTGTTTTGCGAAGGTTATTGTGAAGGAGGACAAGTATAATGTTATATTTGCGGATGAGGCTTCGATTTATACACGCGAGTATGTGTTTCAACAACCGGTCAATATTCCACGCTTTCACATAAGACTTATGGATATGTATGGAAATACGATTGATAATCGGCAAGTGAACATGTCGCTGTCGTTTGAGATTTCGGAGATTACAAATAGTAAATTGTATAAGGACTTTTTGAATTATAATCAGTAACGAAGTTACTGATGGCTAATTGCCCACGCAAAGCGTGGGTGATTACAATCAATAGCCTTGCTATTGATGGCTAATAGGCTGCACAGAGTGCAGCCTAATTATAATCAGTAACTACCCATGCTTAAGCAAGTGGGACCCCACCAGTCGCTGCTAATTGTGCAGTTAGAGTGAATCGGAGTTGCATAAGTCGGCCACGGATATTTGAGATTGAGTCGGTTTTCTTCATAATCGCGTCATAAATGGATTTTAATTCCTTTTCAACGCGAAGATAGAATTTTAGGCGCTGGTCGGGGAGTTCTTGTAAGCGAATACGGAATTGGTCTGTTTGGAAAAGAGATACGGGCATAGTCTACACTTAGAACTGATAATCGTTATTCATTGGTATACCCGCTTGCGCATTACCACCAACGACATCGGTGTCAATAATGCGATTGGGATCAATTATGCGTGGTAGGACAGAGCCTGTGCCTGTGCCTGTTCCAGAGCCTGTGCCTGTTCCTGTGCCAGATCCAGAGCCTGATCCAGAGCCAGTCCCAAAGAGACTTATGTTTAAAGGTAGTAACCCAGGGCCTGTCCCAGAGCCGGTCCCATAGCCCGTCCCATGGCCCGTCCCACAGCCCGTCCCATGGCCTGTCCCAGAACCTGTCCCAGAACCTGTGCCAGAGCCTGTCCCAGATCCTGTGCCGGTGCTGCGGCCACAAGGAGATGGTGAACGTGATCTGCATGTCCGTGCACAACAGCACACAACATTCATACAGCGACCACAGTGAGGTATGTTACATGCACTAATATTTGTGGACCGCGATTCGGCTGCCAAGCGTTCCTGTAAGCAACTACTAATTGCAATCTCTGCTGCACTATATAACGATGTCACCGAACTTGTTCCAATGCTATCACCGCAGTTTTTGTGTGGGTCATCGCACCCACTTGTCTGGGTCTGTGTCGCGCATCCACTTGTCTGGGTCTGTGCCATACAACAACAATGCATTTTTGGCTGAGAGCAACCTCCACAGAATAATGTATTTTTGGGGCAGCAACATCTAGTCTGTCTACATGTGCCACATGCGGATGCGGGTGCTGGTGCTGGTGCTGATGCAGCCGATTGTGCAGTTTTAAGAAGACCTTCGCGAATTGCTTCAATTAGGTCTGGGTCGAATTCACCGTCAATTGGAGGACCATACAACTTAACATAAATGAAATACTCTGCTCCAATCACACACTCGAACCCACCCATATCAATTTGTGCAATAAAAGGATTCTTCCCGGAAGTTGTCGTGCCACTGCCATCGTGACAGTTTTCAAGCATATCAAGCATACCAAGTAATTGGTCGATAGTTTCAACGTAAAAGTCCACGCGCTGCTGATTTACACGTGTTACAGACATACTACTCTATAAGGACTTTACTGAGAAATGCGTATAACCACATGGATTGATATAAGTAAACACATGTAGTGCGTGTTTACTTTTTAGACTATATAAATACTACACAATTGTGCAATTTTATATGATTCTGTCAAATTTTTAACTTTCTCGGTTCACGAAAAAAAGAACTTCGGCATAAGTACAAACAAATGCCCATCGACACTTCTGGCAATACCATCACCCTCGCCCTCCCCTTCACCGTTGACATCTCTGGCCTCGAGGCCGAGCTCTTCGGTACGGCCATGACCCTCTGCGGAGCGATCATCCCCGTCACAGAGGCCCTCGAGCGCTCTGCGTTCTAC
>Ga0209230_10000903_pt1 | contig 11798 bp, 6 predicted proteins | sample LakOntMetagenome_FD_187467 | JGI IMG/M metagenome (GOLD analysis project Ga0209230, IMG submission 187467) | Freshwater and sediment microbial communities from Lake Ontario - Sta 18 epilimnion Metagenome (SPAdes) (version 2) | ecosystem: Environmental > Aquatic > Freshwater > Lentic | place... | reverse complement strand
CGTGCTGGAGACCGGCACGGCGCCGAGCGACGACGCGTTCGCGGCGCCCGGCGCGCCCGACGGCGCTGAGCCCGCGCCCGACGAGGCCGCGCCGAAGCCGCCGGCGGCGAAGCGCACGCGCGCGCGCAAAGCATAAATGTCGTGCGAACGTGTAGAGACGCGGCGCCGCGCGATGACGCCGGAGCAGGCGCAGCAGCGCTCTTTTTGGAAATGGACGGCCGTCAGCGTCGGCATGCTCGCGGCGCTCGCGATCGTCGCCGTGACGACCGGGGCGATTGAGGTTCCGGCTGCGCTCAAACGCGCACCAGAACCGAGCGAAAAAGGAGAGCAGTTTTTGGACTGGTTCTGCGGTGTTTCGCTGCTAAAATTGTTCGGAATGCAAACCGACATATACCATCACCGCGTCGTCGGCGCGGCGGACAGCGACCTGCACCCGACGCTCACGCGCGCATACACGGTCGGCTTCCTGCCGCACCAGACCGACGGCGACACTCACGCGTTCGCGAACCCGCCGTGCTTCATCTCGCAGGCGCGCGTCGGCAGCCTCGCGGAGGCGCAAGACCACATCGTCCGCACGCTAAGGAACCTGAACGCGACGGCCAGCGCGACGACGCGGCCGCGCGTGTTCTCTAACGCGCTTCACGGCCCGTTCGTAGCGCTTCTCGCGAACGACAACTCGCGCGGCCGCATCCACGTCGTGCTGTACGCGCCGAGCCACTCGCGCGACGGCCTCGTCCAGCCGAACTACGATGCGCTCGGCCGCGCACACCGCTGGCTCTTTCGGCTCATGACGGGACCGGCGTACAAGATAGACGACCCGCGCTTCTTTAGCACGAACGGCTCGCTGTCGCACGTGCGCACGTGCCTCGGAGCGCCCGAGACGACGCGCGACGTCGGCGCTTGCTCAACCGAGACGACGTACGTCGCGTGCGGGTGTATCGGGCCCGCGTGCAGCCCGCGGCCGAAGTACCGCAGCGCGAACCTCAAGCGCGCCGTGCAGACCGACATATACGTAGCTTACGAGATCCGCCTGGACCATCCGGCGATCGCAGGGCTCGTGTCGCGCGCCGCGAACTCGCCGCGAGCGCTGCTTCGCAATACGCTTCCGGAGTCGGCCGAGATGCGCCAGGGAATGGCCGGCGCGCTCGTGTCGCCGAACGGAGCCTACGCGGCGATGATCACGGCGCGCGGCGGCCTTCGCATGAACGGCACCGTCGTGTTGCCCACCCCGTCGGGCCGCATCGCCGGCAGCGTGACGATTGACGGCAAGAACCTCGCCCTGCAGACGGTCGCAGGCGACCCGATCGCCGAGATGCAGGTCGCCGAAGGGAACGTCAAGACGCCGGTGACGCTCGTGCTCAAGAGCAACGGGCAGTTCGCCGTGTACGACGCCGCGAACGCCGACGTCACGTCGGCGGCCGTGAAAAGCGTGAACGCGGCGATCCGCGAGGACGACCCGACCGCCGGCGCGGGAGACGGCTCGGGCTACGACGGCGATTCGTTGGCTCCGTGGGACCCGGTCGCGGACTACAGGTTACGCATTGAAGGGTTACTCAACTTCCTGAGAGCGCGCGATCTTCTGCTCAACTACGACGTCAACGCGGACACGATTGACAAGAGCGCGCTGCTCGGCGCGCTCGGCCAGAGCTCCGGTATGTCATGGGGAACGTACGACATCGGCGCGATGCCGCCGTACGATCCGAGCGTGAACTACACGGAGCGCCTTCTCGCGCTCGCGGCGGTTTTGCGTCGCGCTGGCTTGGACGTGCCGAGCGACGCGGCGCTGCTCGCGACGACGACGTTCACGGTGCAGACGGCGGCTGGCAAGCGCGCGGTAGTTGAAGCGTCGTCTCCGATGTGGGGAGAGCTCGTCAATCACGAAAATGCGACTAAGGCCTCGTACGATCCGGACGCGGAGTACCAAAAGCGGTTGGCGGCCGCTTTCGGGTGAGCGCTGGGCGCACCTCGCCACACGCGCCACTTCTTTTTACCCTTTGCGCCCGTCCACCGAGCGTCGCTTCCTATATAAGACAGAAAGTGTCAGCCCACTATAGAGCTACGCGCGTGCCCGTCGGACGCCGGAGGCCGCAGTCGCCTTCGTAGTCACCCAACATGGACTCGTGGGATGTGCTTGATAGGTACTTTAGCGATCAGGCGTCGGCCTTCACGGCGCACCATACCGCGTCGTACAGGGAGCTACTGAGACGACATGTGCCCGCTACGATCGCTTCCTACAACCCGATCGTTATGATCAAGACCGACGAAGACGGAGCCGAGCAACTTAAGGTAGAGCTCTTCGTCGGCGGCGAGCCGACCGACGAGCCCGGCGCGCTCCCGACGGCTCTCTACCTGGACCGCCCTACGATCTACGACAGCGACGGCAGCCCTGTTCTGCTCACGCCGCAAGAAGCGCGCTTAAGAGGGATCACTTATCAAACCAACCTGAGCGCCGACGTCGCCGTTCGCTTCACGAACCAAACCGGCTCCCAATCGGTGAAACGCTTCCCGCGCGTCCTCATCGGCAGTCTGCCGATCATGGTGCAGTCCGACGCGTGCGTCCTGCAAGGCCAAGGCATGCAGGCGCTTCGCGAGCTCGGCGAGTCTGCCGTTGATCCTGGTGGGTACTTCATAATTGACGGAATGGAGAAATGTATCGTGAGCCAGGAAAGGCTTACCACTAACAGGTTCTTTATCGCCCCGATCAAAGAGGACCAAAATTTCAGCTTTAAAGCATCCATCCGCTGCGCGGCGGAGACAGGCGAGACCGCTCTCGTGCCGCGTACGCTTGAGATGTACCTTGTCAAGACACCTTCCGCCGTCTCCGACCCGAAGCTCGGCGCCGTCGGGTCTCCCGCGCCCGTTGACCTCGTCGCCGCGACGGCCGACGGCTCCGATGCGGCGACGATTCTTGCGACGCAGGACGTCACGCAGGCTTTCCAGCACCTGAAGGGCGCGATCCTCGTGTCCGTCCCGGCGATCCGCGGTAAGGTCCATCTTGCGACGCTGTTTCGCGCGCTCGGCGTTGAGTCAGATCACGACATCCTCACGCACATCCTCGGGTCTCTCGGCGACCTGCCAGAGAGCGCGCGCGAAGCTTATCTCGCGTTCCTGAGGCCGTCCATCGCCGTGCCGCACTACTCGGCCGAGACCGGCAGCGCCAGCGACTACGGCGTGTTCACGCAGGCCGACGCGCTGGAACAGCTAAGGCACCGGACCTTCTACAAAACGGTCCTGCACGTCAAGACGATTCTCGTCGGCGAGGTCCTGCCCCAAATCACCGGTCCGTTCTCGGTAAAAGCGCGCTTCCTCGGCCAGCTCGTCGCCGAGTTCATGCGCACCGTGCTCGGCGTTCAGCCGCCGTCGGACCGCGACAGCTACCTGTTCAAGCGCGTGTCCACGAGTGGGATCCTTCTCGCCGAGCTGTTCCAGAGTGCTTACAACACCTTTCGCAAGAACGCACGCAATGGTATTGATCGCGAGTACAACTATGGTCCATGGAAGAATACTGGAATGATTGAGGATCTCGTGAGCGCCAACAACCTGAACAAACTCTTTGACGCCGTCGCTGTTTCCGAGCTATTCCAGAAATCTATGAAGGGTGCTTGGGGTCCGCAAACGGGAGAAGAAGCGATCGTCCAGGACCTGTCGCGCGTGAGCTACATCGGCACGCTCTCGCACCTAAGACGCTGTGATCTGCCGATGGATAGAAGCATTAAGCTGACGGGCCCGCACCGGCTGCACACTCAGCAATGGGGCATCATGTGCCCGTTTGAGAGCCCAGACGGCGCGAGTGTAGGCCTGCTCAAGAACCTGGCCTTGCTCGCCCACGTGACATTCGGCACCGACGCAGCTCCCATCCGCGCCGCCCTGCGCGACCTCGGCGTCGTTGCCGCGCACCTGACGAGCCCCGCCGCGACGGCGGCGATGAACGGCGACACGACGCGCGTGTACGTGAACGGCGACCTCTACGGCGTCACGCGCGACCCGGCGCAGCTCGTCGCGCGCCTGCGCCTGCTTCGCCGCAACGGCCTAGTGAACCCTTTCGTCTCCGTGAGCTGGGTGATCAAGACGCACGATATCCGCATCATGACCGACGCCGGCCGCTGCGCGCGCCCTCTGTTCATCGGCGGGCCCGACGCGGTGCGCGAGCGCCTCGCCGCGATGCCGCGCCCGATCCCGGTGTCCGCTCCGGCCTCCGCTGGCCGCCCGAAGGGGTTGTGGTTTGATATGCTACTCGGCACGCGGCTCAACAAGGACCTTCGGACCGAGGACGTGTACTACCGCGGCGGCTATGAGACTCCCGACGAGCCGATGGACGATGCGTTCTTCGCCTCTTTGGAGGCGACCGCCGGCCTTCTGGAGTTCGTGGACGTTGAAGAAGCGAACAACGCGCTGATCGCGATGAGCGCCGATCCGGACGTCAAGCCCGGCGGCGGCCCGCGCGTCGGCGCCCTTGCCGGCGCCGATAAGCGCTACACGCACACCGAGATCCAATCGGTGACCCTCTTCAGCGTTGTGACCAACAACATCCCCCTCTTGAACCAAAACTTCGCGCCGCGGAACACGTTCTTCGGGTCGCAAAGCCGCCAGGCAATTGGTGTCCACGCGACCAACTTCTCGCGCCGTTTTGACACCGTCTCGTACCTGCTCCACTACCCGCAGAAGGCGCTCGTCACGACGCGCGTCTCACAGTACGTCGGCAACGACCGCATGCCAAACGGCTTCAACGCGATCGTCGCCGTCGCTACGTACACGGGCTTCAACCAGGAGGATTCGGTGATCATCAACAAGGCCGCCATTGACAGGGGCTTCTTTCAGATCAGTAAGTTCAAGACGATGGGCGCCGCCGAGAAGATCATATCCGAGCACGACAAGCTGGTCTTCGCGAACCCGATCGCGCTGCGCGACAACGCCGGCAAGGCCGTGTCCGGCGTCGCGCACGCGAGCTACGGCGCCCTCAACGACGCCGGCTTCGTCGCCGAGGGAGCCTACATCGCGCCCGGCCAGAAGGCCGCCGTCATCGGCATGGTCCACATGCGCGACGACGTCAGCGAGGAGCGCCACGGCGTGCTCGCCGAGAGGAAGGTCCAGACGCACTACTCCGACGCGAGCAAGTACACGGACCTGCAGCACTACGGCACGGTGGACAAGGTATATGTCGGCACTCGCGGCGTCGGCATCAACAGCCACCGGATTTGCAAGATTCGCTTTCGGTCTGTCCGCCGCCCCGAGCTCGGCGACAAGACGTGCTGCTACGACGCGGCGACCGAGGTGCTGACCGAGCGCGGCTGGCTCCGCTGGGCCGACGTCGGCGCCGACGACAAGGTCGCTAGCCTGCGCGACGGCGCGACGCTGGAATACGTCGCTCCGAAGCGCACGTTCCGCTTCCACCACGAGGGCAAGATGTACTCGCTGCGGACCGCGAGCGGCTCGCTGGACCTGTGCGTGACGCCGAACCATCGCCTTCTGGTTTCCGAGAGCGCCGGCCCGGACTCCGAGCCGTTCCTCGTGGAGGCTAAGAACACCGAGTGCACTCGCTTGTACCACCGCAAGAACGCGACTGCTTCGGCGACTCCCGCGACGGGCGCTCCGACGGCAGCAGGTTCCGCCGCGCTGCGCGAGCTCGCGAGCGTCCACAGCCGCAGCGAGCTCGCCGACGGCCTGCCCGACTGGGTCTGGTCGCTCGGCATGGACAGCGCCGCGCGCCTGCTGGAAGCATTCTGCGACGCGAGCGCGTCGCTCGCGGATCCGGCGCAGCCCGCGGGGTCGCCGTGCATCCTGACGTCCTACCGGGCGCTCGCCGACGATCTGCAGCGCCTCGCGCTGCACGCCGGGTTCAGCGCGACCGTGAACGGCCCGCCGCCGTCGCCTCCGACGTACAGCGCCGCGACGGCCGACGGCACCGACGGCACCGACGGCACCGACGGCACCGACGGCAGCTCCGAAGGCTCCGGCGCCGCCGGCGATTCGCCGCGCGGCCCGTTCGCGGTCATCGTACATCTCTCTTATTCTGACAATGTGCCTCTCGTGGACCACGATGCCGCGCTCGCTTCCGGCGAGCTCCGCTGGACCGACTACTCCGGCCCCGTGTACTGCTGCGAGACGCCCGACGGCAACGGCACCGTCTACGTGCGCCGCAACGGCGTCGCGGCGTGGTGCGGCAACTCGCGCTTCGCGCAGAAGGGCGTGTTCGGCATGATTCTTCCCGAGAAGGACATGCCTTTCAGCAAGGACGGCATCGTGCCGGATCTCATCATCAACCCGCACGCTTTCCCGAGCCGCATGACGATCGCGCACCTCGTGGAGTGCGTGTTCGCGAAGGTATGTTCCATCCAGGGCCAGATCGGCGACGGCACGGTGTTCATGCCGTTTGACACCGAGGCCGTGTACGACGCGCTCGCGGCCGGCCCGGGCAACTTCAGCCGCCACGGCGACGAGGTGCTCTACAACGGCCGCACGGGAGAGCAGATCCAGACCGAGATCTTCATGGGGCCGAACTTCTACCTGCGGCTGAAGCACATGGTCGCCGACAAGGTGCAGGCGCGCTCGTTCGGCGCGCACGACCAGCTGACGCGCCAGCCGACCGAAGGCCGCGCGAAGGGCGGCGGCCTGCGCATCGGCGAGATGGAGCGCGATGTGCTCATCTCCCACGGCGCTTCGGCGTTCATCAACGAGTCCATGAGCAAGAAGTCCGACGGCCACGTTTGGTCGGTGTGCCGGCACTGCGGCACGGCCGCCGGCGCCCCGCGCGCGGGCGGCCAGCGCGCTCCGACGACCGATCCGTCCGCGCGCGCGTGCCGCTACTGCGGCGACAGCGACGTCGTCACGGTATCCACGCCGTACGCCTTCAAGCTTCTCGCTCAGGAGTGCGAAGCCATGGGCATCCAGGTGCGCATGGGCCCCGACGCGCTCATCGGCGCCGGCGGCGACGACGAATCCGACAGCGACGCCGAAGCCGAAGCCGCGATGGACGGCGGCGAGTGCGACGCGTCCTCTTGGCTCTCTCCGATGCAGCAGAGGATCACTCGGGACAAGACGGACGGATGCGACGACGAGGATTCCGGCGACGAGAGCGAGGGCGGCAAGCCAGCCGACAAGTACCCAGAGGACGCAGAGGACTCCGGCGACGAAGACGCAGAAGACGATCTCTCTGAAGAAGAGTACGACGCTCCCGACGCGCCCGCCGAAGGCTCCGACGAGATCCTCGGGGCTCCAGGCGACACAGGCGACGACGCCGACGAAGACGAAGACGAAGACTTCGGCCCGACCGTCGCCGGCGGCGGCGCGCGCGGACTCCGCGCTCCTTCGCCGATCACTCTCAAGGACGTTGACCTCGCCATGTCGGTTCCGGGCGGCTCCGGGCCGTCGGATTCGTCGTCGCTGCTCGGCGACCTCGCGACGCTCGGCGCTATGGGGCCGTCCGCGGACGCCGGCGGCGCCGGCGCGGCCGAGTCCGAATCGGCGGCCAGCCAGATAAAAACGATCGTCCTCAAGAGCTCGCGCCGCGCCGAGGGTCCCGTCGCTCCGTCTGCGAGCGACGACGGCGACGGCGGCGACTACGACGGCGACGGCGGCGACGGTGACGACGACGACGACTTTTTTGCTTAATAGAGAGTAGTAGAGCGAAGGCGAAGGCTTCGCGACAGCAGAGCGGCGCAGAGCAGCGAACCCGCCGCGACCATGGACGGCCTCGCGATCATCGTCATGCTGCTCGCGCTATTGGGCCTCATCGGCGTGCTCGTGTACGTTCTGCGCGATTACAGCGTCCACAAGGAGTCAAACGTCTCCGACTTCAGCAAGGCGACGAGCGACATCGCCGGCGAGCGCACTGACCGGCTCGGCAACCTCAAGTACATCGTGGACCAGGTGAACACCGTCAACGACGACATCTACGCGACGCTAGCGAAGTCTGCGGCCGACAGCTCGTCCAACGTGACGACGCTGACGGGCTCTCAGGGCCGCCTCGTGTCCGGCCTGGACTCTTTCGTGCGCTTCACGAGCAACGAGTCGGTCTTCGCCGGCGTCCAGACCCTCGGCGGCCAGCAGGTTCCCGGCGCCGGCGCGTTCGGCGCCGGCGCTCCTTCGCCGTCGTTCAGCATCATGAACCTGCCGGGAACTTCGGGCGCGAGCCCGCAGCTCATCCAGCACACGAGCTTCCTGAGCGGCATCACTGCCCGCGACCTGCGCGCCGGCTCGGCGGCGACCGCGCAGTTCTGCGCGCCGTCGGCGACGGCGGGCGGCGCGCCGCGCTGCATCCAGTTCCCGAACGCCGACGGCGACACTTACCTGACGCCGCTCGCCGACGGCAAGTCCATCCTTCTGGACGGCCCCGTGGCGGCGCGCGGCAAGCTCACTTTCGCGAGCGCGGAGTCGGTCTCGGGCTCCGGCGGCGCATCCGTCGGCCCTTCGCTGTCTTCGTCGGGCGCGAACGTCGCGGCGCTGAACATCTCCGCGGCGGCGACGAGCATCGGCGCCGACGTGTTCGCGCCCGGCGCAGTCCTGGAGGTGCGCGGCTCTGCGTCCGGAGGCGTCCAGCCGCTCATGCGCATCAGCACGGCGACGAACGCGTCCGAGGCGATCCTCGTGGCCGCGAACGGCGACGTCAGCGTCTCGTCGCTCTCTCTGCGCGTGCCCGGCTCTGCTACGACGTCGGCGACGCTGACGGCCGATCCCGCCGGCGGCCTCAAGATCACCGGCGACCTGTCGGTGCTCGGCAAGCTGACCGTCTCCGGCGGCATCAACGGCACGCTGGCGGCTCAGGAGGCGCCGAAGACGACGACGACGACCTCTTCTCCGTAGAGACCAATCCGCGCAGCGCCGCGCTCCGGTCGCCAGGTAGCTTGAGAGACCAATTATCTTTTACAAAAGCAGAAGGGTGGCCGCGTGGCGCACCGTGCATTGCAGCATCGCGCTCAGCTCCGCCCTTATGCCATCGTCGCTCGCGCGGCTTCCTACGCTCCAGAGGGCGCTCGTCGGCCTCCTCGTGATCTTCGCGGCGTCTTACATGCTCGCGCCGCGCTCCGTGCGCGAGGCGTTCGCGATCGGCAGTTTCGCTCAGGGCACCGGCGTCAGCTCCACGTCGCTGTTCGTCAAGAGCTCAAGCCTCAGCACTTACCGCGCGAACTTCGCCAAGCTCAACGACGTGCGCGACGACGCGAACGACGTCCTCGTCGCTGACAACTGCTATCAGCTGCCCGCCGACGGCATCGCCCTGCTGGACACCGCCCTGACGAAGTCCGGCACGCTCTTCACGAATCTACAGTTCCTGACTTTCAGCGGAGACGAGATCAAAAGTAAGATCATACAGAGCATCCTGGACATGCAGGCGCGCCTGCCGCACCAGCGCATTGACTTCCCGGTGCGCGTGCTGCTGACGCAGGCGCCGTTTTACCGCGACGACGCCGGCCGCGAGATGAGCATCCAGTACACGATCCGCGACTACCTCTCCAAGCCTTTCAACGTCATGCGCGACGACCAGAAGAACGCTAAGGAGATGCCGCCGATCTTCGTCACCGCGCTCGTCGTGTTCACCGGCTACACGAACGCCCTGACGCCCCGCCTCGGCGGCCCGATTAACATTGAGACGCTGAACCTGACGAAGCCGCAGACGCTCCAGCAGCTCGCGGACGCCGCGCGCACCGCTTCCGTCGCCGGCGCCTCCGGCGTCAGGCTCTCCGCAGCGCAGGCGCCCGCGAGCGATCTCGTGCTCGGCCGCCTGCAGTCGCGCGACAAGCTGTGCTTCCTCAGCTGCCAGAAGGCCACCGCGAGCTACCCGATGTTCTGCGGCTGCGCGACGGGCATCAAGCCGTACGCGAGCACGTGCCTCGGCCCGACCGGCTCCGCGGCCGTCAACGCCGACAAGGTCGCGAAGTCCGTGTTCCTGTTCGGCTACACGATAAACCAAAAAGAACAGTCGTTCCTCAAGAACGCGACGTTCGCAGGCCGGCGCCTCGTGGACGACGCGAGCACGCGCATCGGCAACATGCTCGCCGCGCCGCGCTAGCCGGCTAGTCAATGTCCGAGTCCGCCAGGAACGCGAAGCGCTTGCCGGCGCCGCCGCCCGCGCCTCCGGCCTTCTTTTTCGCCTCCGCGCCGCCGCCGTTCGCCGCAGCCTCCGCCGCGCCCGCGTCGGCCGCCGCCTTCGCCGCGATCTCGCCGTTCAGCGAGCCGGTCGCGATCGCCTCGGCGCGCCCGGCGACGACGTCGTCCCAGAACTGCCGGATCTGCGGCAGCAGCGCGCCCCACACGTCCGGCTGGAAGTACACGCGCACGATGTGCAGCGTCTTGAGCCTCCAGAAGACCATCGTCTTGAGAGACAGCCCCGCGTCCGAGCCCTCGGGGCCGCGCAGCTTCTCGTTGCCGAAAGCGCGCCCCCAGCTCACGCACTCGGCCGGCAGCAGCTCCTCCGGGCTGTAGTCGTAGCTCAGAGCGCCGCCGGGGCCGATCCACTCCAGGATGACGCCGTGGTTGCGCCGCTGGCCGGCCATGACCTCGTAGTAGGTCTCAATGTTCGGCAGCTTCTCCAGGCCGCACTCCACGTAGTCGCACTCCTCCATGTTGCACACGGCCATCTGGCCCTGCATCTGGTACTGGTACTCCTTCGGGATCTCGCCGGTGATCGCGCGCTTGTACGGGCACTTGTACTCCACCATCACGCCCATCTCGCTGATGTTATCGGGCGAAGCGCCGAAGCACGACACATTCGGGTGCGGCAGCATGCCGAACTCGTACAGGGCGACGCCGCCGCGCTGCTGCGAGTAAGTGCGCGAAGCCATCGCCTCAAACATGATTCCCCACTGCGTTGCGACGTTGCCCTTGAAAGGCGTCGGCAGCCCGAGCCCCTCGCGCACCTTGTTGCTAACGAGCTCTGCGCGCGTGCCGTACTTGCCCTGCCCGAGAGCCTGCGCGATGCTGCTGGCCGTCAGGCGCTGCTTGCGCATGTCGTACCACTCCTGGCTGCGCTGCGGAATGTACGGGATGTCCTTCAGCTCCGCGAGCGTGCGCCGCGCGGCGAGCACCTTGCCGACGCGCGCCTCCAGCGCCGCGCGGTCCCACTCGGCGCCGCCGACCGGCGCGCCGGCCGCCGCCGGACCGTCGGCCCCGGCGCGGTAAGCCCACACCATGTCGGTGATGTCGCTCGCCGTGCACTCGGCGAGCGCCTTCTCCGGCAAGAACCGGAAAACCGGCGTGAGCGCCATGTCCATCGCGACGTTCAGGTCGTCCGTGCGGTTGACGTGCGTCACGCGCCCGATCCCGTGCGGGAGCCCCGTGCGATTGCTCGCCATCGCCATGATCGCTCCGCTACTCTGCTCCGGCTCCCGCTCGGTTGCGCGGCGCCTTCGGCGAGTCCGGCTCCAGAGCAGGCGATACGCTTATAACCTTCACCTCCGCCTTCGTCTTAAGTACCTTCTCGCGCCGCTTCTTCTCGGCAGCGAGGTCTCGCAGGACCTTCTTGATGTTGATCGGCAGGTCGTCGCTGTCCGCGATGCTTCCGAGGCTGGACCCGATGCGCGCCGCGATCTCCGCGCGCTTCGCCGATAGCCGTTCGTTCACGCGGTCCGTGAATATCTGCATGTCTCCCGAACGACGGGCCGCTCGCGGTCGCTGTCAATTTTACGGAGCGCGCTGTCCTTATATCGCCAGCGCCGCTGGCGAGGGCACAAAAAGAAGCCGCCGGCGCGCGGCGGGCGGCGGGCACTGCCTAAGCCGTCGCCGCCGCGCGCTCGTCCGGGTCGCGCATGATCACCGTCTGCACGCGGTAGCCGACGGCGGCGCCGGGCGCCGGCTCGGCGTCGCCG
>Ga0209230_10000899_pt1 | contig 11819 bp, 1 predicted proteins | sample LakOntMetagenome_FD_187467 | JGI IMG/M metagenome (GOLD analysis project Ga0209230, IMG submission 187467) | Freshwater and sediment microbial communities from Lake Ontario - Sta 18 epilimnion Metagenome (SPAdes) (version 2) | ecosystem: Environmental > Aquatic > Freshwater > Lentic | place... | reverse complement strand
GGCAGACCTCGTTGACGCCTTTGAAATTCGCGTTTTGGGTGTGGATCGTTCGTGGGTTCAAACGTCTCCACAACGACTACAACTGTTCCCGCAGTCAACTGGCGAGATTGAACTCGTCGTGGAATTGCCCGATGATTTCCCAGCTGGACTTCGAACACTGACCGTTCAAATACGAAGTGAATTAAAGCCCGATCATCCAACATTGTTGACCCTGACTCTTGACGTCGATTCTCGACCACGAATCAATGTTCAAGTTCATCCAACCATGATTTCTGCCGGCAAAAATGCAACTTTCGCGGTCACGGTACAGAATCAAGGAAACAATGCAGTGGTTGCTCGACTCACTGTCGACGATCCAGAGTCAGTGGTTGAAGGCTCCTTTGATCGCCCCGAGATTGATATTCCACCTGGCGAACAACGAAACACTCCCTTTCGAGTCAAGGCCAAACGACCGTGGGCTGGCGCACCAGCGATTCGCACCCTTTCTATTGGGGTTGAAGGCGGGCTAGAAGGTTCAGAGCAAATGGTGACATTTGTTCAAACACCTCGTATCAGCAGAATGTTGTTCTCCTTCGTTGGTCTTTTGATCGCTGCCTCCATATTCGGGATCGTCTTTTCTAAGAACCTGAAAAACGTTGTTGATGCAACGACGACGGACAGCAAAATTCTTGAACAAGCATTTGGTAACGCCGATCCTGCATTAGGAGTTGAGCCGGGAACCATCACCGGCAAAGTTGTTGCACGTTCCTCCAAAACTGGAATCAGCGGAGCAACAGTCGAGATTTATCTGTCCGCTGCTTCCACACAACCAATTCGATCGGTTGCGACCGCCGATGATGGCACTTTCATTATTGACAACCTGGGCCCTGGACCATTTCGTGTGAGAGCTATTGCTGCCGGGTTCGACAGCCGATGGTATGGCGACGTTTCTGTGTTTGATAACTCACCCGATATCGCGGTTGATCCAGGTGTCACGAAACAAGCGATTGATCTTCTCTTAGGAGGCCAACCAGCGACCCTCAAAGGCGTTGTTGTGGGCGGAAACGTTGAAGGTGCCAACGTTGACCTCATCGTTCCAGCCAACGTCACTGGCGGGACCCAAGATGCCGTGATCGGCAATATTGCAGTTGATGCAACTGGTGTATTTGAATTTCAATCTGTTCCTGCTCCAGGTTCTTACACATTACGAGTCAGAAAAGTTGGCTCAATCACCACACAACTATCATTTGAATTATCTGGTGGCGAGACTCGCTCAGGAATCACCGTTCAATTGAGAACTGGTGATGGATCATTATCAGGACTTGTTAATGGTCAAAATGGACCGCTCGGCGCAGCAACCATTACCGTCACTTCTCCAGATCAAACAGCGTCGACGCTCTCGTTGACAACTGGAGTTGTTGGATCATTTTCTCTGCCAGATTTACTCACACCCTCGTCATATGCGGTGTCAATAAGTTCGAGTGGTTATGCAACGAAGAACATCACCGTTTCTCTAGCGTCTGGTCAGAAAATTACCGACCTCAATATTCAGTTGTCCCCAAGCACCGGATCTATTTCAGGTTTGGTGCGCGACAATCTCGGTAGTGCGCTCGGAGGAATACCAATAACCATTACTGATGGTGTGAATAGTTTCGCAACAACATCTGTCACAATTGACGACCCGACTACACCGACTGCAAATGAGATTGGCTCGTTTACGGTTCTTGGTTTAGCCGCACCGGGCATATACACAGTCACCTTCGGCGGAGGGACTTATTCGCCAGTCGTACGTAACGTGGCTTTGCAATCGACAAACCTCAATTCTTCGCTACTGATCGACCTCGTCGCTTCAGCTGGACGGGTGACCGGAACAGTGAGCGATCAAATTGGATTCGCAGGTGGCGTCCAGGTTCAGATCAGCAATGGTGTGATTAGTCGCTCAACGACAACGGCTTCTGTGTGCGTCGCATCTAGTTCGGGGTGTGTTGGCACTTATCGTTTCGAGAATGTTCCCGCAGGTGTGTACACGATTACATTTACTCGGACAGGTTCAGTCACATATGCAACGCAGGTAGCAATTACGCCTGGGTCAACCAAAACAGTGAGTCCCACGCTCAGCGTTCGATCAAGTATTCAGGTCTATGTGTGCAAAGCCGGTACGGGCGTCACAACTACATCGTGCGCGAACCAAACCGGAACCGTCATACCGCAGGTGGGGTATCAGGTGCGCGTCTGGAAGGAGTCGGATTACCCAAGTGGGCCAATACTCGGAGTCGGTCTGACCAATGCAAGTGGCTCGTATACCTTCAATAGCCTCGACGCACCCGTGCGATATGTCGTAGAAGTCACCAATGTTCCAGGAAGCCCAGCGCTCACTTCGCAAACAGTCACACTTGGCGCAAGTTCAACCCAGATCATCGGATTGTTGACGCCATGAGCAGCAAGTCGTCCGTTTCTCTTTCTCTACCTGACAAGGTTCCTGCAGCCCTAGGACAATCCGTGACGTTCAAGGTCGGTGTCACCGACTTCAGTGGTAGCGATCGGGAAATCCTCATTCGCTTAATTGGCTCGCTGTCGGGACCATTACCAGCAGTGTCTCAGACACTCGTTGCACACCTCAGCATTCAAGTCGAACTCTCAATGATGGTTCCAGCAGGTATGCCGCCAGGTGATCATCCGATTCTGATTGAAGTCCTCGATCGCACTACTGGAGCGGTTTTAGGGAGCGGTGAAGTTTCTCTTGAAGTGCAGAGAACTCGTTCGATTGCCATGCACCTCTCCCCTCCATCGATACGACGACGACTCAGCGGCAAAATACGCGTCGTTCTGCGAAACCATGACGATCAGACACATTTCATCCGCTTGCAAACCGAGTCAGATGACAATGACTCAAAGATAAAGTTATTGAACCAAGAAGTCGAAATTCGCGCTGGTGAGATGGTCCGCATTAAGGGCCGTCTGCGAGTTCGCCCGTTTTTTGTCGGTAAACAGAAAGAGCACTGGTATTCCATCATCGGTGAAGGCGCAGGTGCCCCGATTTACAGCCGCGGGAATATTCGCCATATCCCAATGATCGGCAGAAATATCAAATCTGTGATGGGTTTGATGTGCATCGTTCTCGTGTGGGCCGCGGCCACCTTGGCGATCGTTCGCGCGGTCAACCCGGTCACAGAGAATTCAACTGCAAGCGCGGTTGGCCCCGATGAACAAGACGGTGGAAGCGGAACCGATTCTGGTTCGGGTGGCGCACTCGAACTACCCACCCTCATCGATGTCGCGGGAACGGTGGCGGCAACTCCTGACGGAAGCGGTGTCGTCGTGAAGTGGCGAGGTGTCACCATCGGCGACGTTGAAGGTTCAGGCAAGGTCAGTGCTTCGGCCGCTCCGAATAATCCCAATGTTGCCAACCTCAGCACAACAACCGACGAAAAAGGGGCGTTTTCTGTCGCTGGTCTTGATGGGTCCGGTCTCTATGAATTCAGTTTCTCCAAGGCTGGCCATCAAACACAAACCATCATCGTTCAACCACAAGGCGAACCTGTCTCTCTCGAAATCGCTCTTGAAGTAGGCCAAGGCTCGATCAGCGGACTAACAGTTGACGAACTCGGCAAACCTCTCGGTGGTGTCAGCGTCACGTTGACCGATGGGAACATCACCTATGAGACCACTACTCCCACTGATGGCGATCTGTTAGGGAGATTCTCCTTTTCCAGTTTGTCAACTCCAGCGACATGGGTCATTGATGCGCAAGTTGACGGTCGTGGGCTTGCGAGTTCAACAATTGCACTGGAAGCTGGTGGAGGTCAACCAGATGTCGTTTTGGCATTGTCTCCCGACGTCACCACACTCTCAGGAACAGTTTCGTCATCTTTGTTTGCACTTGGAATTATCCCCGTCGTCACTGTGACCGCGACTGACGGCGTCATAACCCGATCAACGACTACCTTGACCGAAACTTCTGTCGCTGGACAATTCCGACTTGATCAACTACCAGTTGGTCGTACATACACAATTTCCTACATTTCCGAAGGGTTTGTGACTTACACGGAAATTATTGATCTGACCATCACAACCACTCCCCGTGATGTCAACTTGACCCGTTCTTCAGGGCGGATTGTTGGAAAAGTGACGGTCAATAGTGACAATGTCATGCCAAGTTCGGTCGCGATCTCGGTGTCAAACAGCACGACGTCGTACAAAAGCACCAATCTGGTCGCTTCTAATGGTCAGTACGTCTTCACAGATATTGCGCCAGGTTCATACGTCGTCACTTTTGAAGCTCTCGGGCTCAATGATCAGATTTTTGAAGTAGATATCGGAGCAGGGACGACATCAACGATCAATGCAGAATTGGATGAAGTATCCGACTCCACAAAGAGCAGTTCTCTCAGCTTCAAAGTCACTAAAGAAGGAGAGGACCCTACCAACAACACTCCAGCTGATGTCACCGTCAGGATCTTCCATCGCGCACTCGACGACTGCGGATCATTCAACGGAAACTCCGGTTGTGTCTATCAATTAGAGAACACCCCAGGTACGGCTGATTCGACAATCGTGATCAACAGACTTGATGCAGGCGCCTATTACCTTCAATTTTCAGCACCAGGATATTCCCCGAAAATCGTTCAAACCTCTGTTGCACAATCTACGAACAGCGATCAGATAGCCGTCACTCTCCAAGCTCTCGGAACTCTGTCGGGTCAAGTTACCGATGACACTGGAAACCCTGTTCTTGGAGTATCAATCCGTCTGGTTCCGAAAAATGGCGACCCAATCACCGCGACGACGAATGAGAACGGCGAATATGTGTTTGCCAACAAACTCGATGCGACGTCGTACACAATTGAAACAGCAAGCGCAAACTTCTTCCCGGTGTCACGTGGAATAACCGGGGCTCTCAGTGCCACAGTCAATGTTGATATTGGCGTTCGAGGTAAGGCCATCGTTTACGGTCAAGTGTTTTCACTTGATCTTTCAAACGGGATCTACACAGCAGTTGAGGCGAAGAATTTCTATGCTTATTTCCGCAAAACTGGCACAGTTGAGTGGACTAATGCCGCAACTGCAGGTATCTCTAAAGGTCTCGGGACTTATCGTCTAGGAGTAGTTCCTACGGACAGTTCTCCACCGTTCACGTACCAAACCTGCATTGTGTCACCGGTTGACGCGTCAGCGTCGTTCACTCCATCTGACGATGCCTGCGATTCAATTTCCAACGGCGCAAACAACCCTGTGACAATGCCTGCGAATCACGACGCCAAGGTTTTTGACAACATCTCGGTCAGCGCTGGAGAGTCGGTTTCTCGATCGGCGTATTTTTCACTCTCCCCTGGCGAACTGCGAGGAACCATCACCGTCGGTGGCCAAGCTCAAGCCGGAGTCATTGTCGAGGCCCAACGGAAAAACCAAGACGGTCAGATTCTCGAAACCGCCAGCGTCGCCACTGACACCAGCGGCAACTTCATCTTCAGTTCTCTCACACCAACGTCGGCCTCTGCTCCCGCAGATCCTACGCAGGCTTTAAATTGCAGTTACACCACAAGTTCCTGCTGGTCCATCGTTGCAACTGAACCATTGCTCGTTCCTGTCTCATACCCCAATGCCACAAATCCGAACCCAATTGCCGTTTATCCACGCGCTACTTCAACCTTGCCAGTCACACTTGATATCGCAAAAACGAAGGGCTCAATCAGCCTGACAGTTAGTAGTAACTCTGGTCCTGTGATCACTGACTTACCAGTCGTTCTCAAAAACCCTGACGGTACGACACGAGAGACCAAAACAACAGACACCAATGGACGAGTGTCTTTCAGTGATTTAGGTGTAGGCGCTTGGACTGTCAGTATTGCAAGATCTACTGATTACACAGGTATTGAGCAGATCTACAACGTCGCTCAAGGATCACTCATCAACGAAACGTTACGACTCTTCAATCTCAGAGGAGATCTACGCATCTATCTACGCAGTGGACTCGGCGCCCTTTCGGGGGCCAGCGTCGTTGAAGTATTTGATAATTCCACGACGTCTGACAACTTGTGCGAACAGTCAAGATTGCCGGCTCTCACTGCCTTTGACGGTATCTGTATCATCAACAACGTCGCGAGTGGCATTCATACCTATCAAGCGACAAAACCCGGTTTGACCCCAGCGACAATTTCGGTCTCAGTTATTGGTGGACAAGTTAATGTTGCAAACGGAACCCTCGGATTGAATTCAGGGTCTTTGCTCGTGACCCTTCGAAGCGTCAGTGGAAAAGTCATTCAAGGCAAACTCATTGAAGCAACTGACGCCAGGGGTGAGGTGAGAAGTTGTACAACAATCTCTTCAACGATCACCCCTCTTCCTGACTATGCAGGATCTTGCGAGATTACTGGGCTGAATTTTGGAATCGCTTCTGTCACTTCTGCCGCGACTGACGATTTTGGAGCAGTCTTTGGAACAATCAGTATCGGATCAGGAGGATCAGCTCTCACATTGACTGCCACACCCAAAAAAGGTGTTGTTACTTTCAACTTCTTTGACGCTAGTGATAACAAGATTTTTGGAGCGACATCTTCAGTGACCATTGACGGACAGGTCGTATCTTGCACCGCCTTACCTACTGAGAACTTTTGTCAGATTGACAACATTCCAGAAGGTCTGAATACCATCGTGTCAACCAAAGAGGGCTACTCGCAGTCAAATCTGCCCATTTCTGTGTTTCCCGGTTCGAACACCGCCGTGCGCGTCGTCTTATTGGCTTCTTTGTCATCGCTCAAAGGAAGAGTTTTTGAGATCTCATCTGACTGCAATCAAACAACCACGGCCGGTTGCACTCGAGTTCCCAATGCCGTTGTGACAGCCAGTAATACGTCAGGACTGTCAGCCGTCACCGCTGCGGACACGACTGGAGAGTATAACTACGGCACCTCTCTGATTTCGGGCCTTTGGAGAATACAGGCCAATGCTTTCGGGTATTCACCAAGCCAACCTTTCAACACCACCGTAAGTGGCACCAACAACGAATTCATCAATATATTTCTCGACCCCCTCAACGGATCAATTGAACTTTCATTGCTGAATCCCATCGGTGGAGCAGTTGAAGGTATCAAGGTGACAGTTCAGAAAACCAACTACTCACCTATCACCCAAACCACTTCTGCAAACGGTCTCGTGGTTTTTGACGGCACGAATATGGTCTATGGCACTTATTCTGTTTCTGTTGTTGACACGGCGTCACCTCCGCGCTTCGTCTCTCAAACGTTTTTAATCAATGTTGATCGTGGCTCAACAACGAGGTTCGCTGTCTATCTCGGTACCTATGGATCATTCGTTTCTGTTCCGATAGTCGGAATTCCTGCCCCAGCATTTGGACCTTCGACACCACTCAGTGTTGATGTCGCTCTCACAAACGCTAGTGGCGAGATTATTTACACTGCATCAACACAAACGATTGGTTCGCAAAAGGTCGCGTCCTTTGCAGGAGTTGGCGAAGGATCGTACAAAATTGCAATTGCGAATCCGCTCACTGTCTCCAATGGCCCGTCCGTACCAATAACTTCCGTGACAACCTCAACCGGACTCACAACTTATGAAACGTCCGGTGACCATGGATTGTCAACAAACAATTACGTCAGAATCGCTGGACTCTCTCCGTCTCAATTCAATTCAAGTGCCGCAAAAGTGACGGTTCTTTCAAACACAAGATTTACGATCGCACGAGATCTCACTGGATATACGGCGCCAGCGGTCTTTACGAGTGCGGTGATGAACAGAATCTTTGATCAGGCCAACTGGTCTACAAATGCTCACGATGTCACAACATCGGGAATTACTTACGTTGCTCCTGAAGCAAGTTCTGTAGCAACCTCTTCCCTGCCAAGAACCATTGCGCTCGAACCAATTTCGTTGACAGTCAAAACGGTCTCTCTTGGTCTCACTATTTTGAGTGGAGACACTCCTGCTGTTGCTGTTGCAAATGCTGAGGTCACCCTCAGCGATGGATACCTTTTGAATGCAAAGCAAACCCGCACCGATTCAAACGGTTTGGCTAATTTCTCAGAGATTCCTCCCGGAAGTTACTCCGTTGCTATCAAGTCAGATAAAGGATTCACTTCTCAACAGCAGCTCACCGTGACCGACTATTCATTGACCAATCTCGGACTGCAGTCCACCAGTTTGTACCTCACTTCTGGCACCGGCAACATTGAAGTCAGCGTCGGTGGAAACGGAACAAACAGTGGACTGTCTGGTGCGACTGTCACTGATATCACCAGCGGTCGATCTTGTGTGACCGCAGGTTCTGGCGCAACCATCGGAGTTTGCACAATTAGTGATCTCAGCAGCGGCCCCCATCGTTTCAGGGTCACCCACCAACGATTCGAAATGATCGAGACGGGAGAAATCACTATTCAAGGTGGTCGGACCGTCTCAACAAGTGTGTCTCTAGGCGCCACCACAGGAGATGTACGACTCACGGCACTTGATGCTATTGATGGCACAGTTCTGACCGGAGTGATTTTTGATCCGTCGGCGACTGGTAAATCTAATTGCACGTCGAATCCTTGTACGTTCACCGCTTTACCACTCGCATCAACGAATTTTGTCGTGACGAAAACGGGTTACGAAGATGCCTACGTATCAATCGATGTCACTGGTGGACCATTGACTCAGCTTTCGGTTTCAATGATTCCAACTTCAACCAATACCTTGAATATCAAAGTTGTGAACAGCATCACCGGTGAAGCGATCCAAGGTGTCAGTGTCACTCGTGATGGACCCACAGTGTGTCAAGTAGAGGTTGGAAATATCACCGATAGCGACGGTAATTGCACAGGGCTTAACCAAACCGCTGGTCAGTTCACACTGAAGGCAGCAAAAACCGGATTTGAAGATACCTATGCGACTGCGTCAATTATTTCTCGCAAGAATTCAAAAGTCGTTATATCGATGCGACCGACGAGAACTTCATTTACCATCAACGTCAAAGATGGTTCTCGGTCCTTTGCGGGGGTCGAAGGTGCAACCATAACCTTGCCAGCGAACAGTGGTACTTGTAGTGCTGTATTAGGTTCTGCGGGCGAATACGAATGCATCAACGTTCCCTTGCGATCGCTTGACATCAAGGTGACAAAGACGAACTATCTCGATGCATATTTCAATGTCACTCCGACATGGTCTGAGGTCAGCAAGAACGGGGCAACCGTCGTCTTGACTTCCACAGTTGCGACTGCCGATTTAACAGTGACCGTTGTTAATTCAGTTGACGGTTCCCCAATTGCTGGGATCAACGTCAACCATTGCACGTCTGAAACAGGCCCGAACGGACAATGCGTCAAAGCATCAATGGCAACGGGTTCATATTCTTTGGTCGCCACTTCCCCCGTCTCAGCGACACAACAGTACGAATCGGGATTTTCGACTGTGACGATCGGTTCGACAGGATCTTCTTCAGCAACAATTTCGATGCGGCCGATCACGACCGAAGTCTCCGTGACAATTAGCGACGTCAACGGAAATCTCGTCAATGATGCGACAGTGACCCCAAGCTCGGGATCATGCGCAAAGTCCGGTTTGAACGGTGTCAGTACATGTACGAATATGCCGACAACATCAGTTACCTTTACGGTGACCAAAACGGGCTATTCAACAAGTTACGCAACAATCACTCCGTCGCTCGCAAAGAATTCAACTAATGGTGCCCTAAAGCCAAACGTAGGAAGAATTATTCTGACACCTACTGCTTCACCAGGAAATCTTTCAGTGAGTTTGATCAATGCCGCGACGGGCTCCTTGATTACAGACAGCATCACTGTTGCAGTGCCAGATCAAACCTCCTGTTCAACCACTTCCGGAACATGCACCTTCTCGACCGTCGCTCTAGGTCAAATAACCGTGACCGCATCAAGCAGTGCAAACCAGTATGAGACCAACTTTACCAATGTCTCAATTTCACCTCTCAGCGGAACATCTGCCACGATCGCCCTCCGTCCAAAGACTGATGCAATCACGGTCAATGTCGTTGATACCTCAGGTTCGGCTCTTGCGGGTGCCTCTGTTAGTTTTGGGATGGGCTGGACAAGTTCGTGCACAGGCACGGGGCCATTTACGTGCAGTGGACTCACGTCCTCGTCAATACCTTTGAAAGTTTCCAAAATTGGTTACATCAGCCAATACATTTCGGCATACACAGGTACAGGACCAGTCAGCGTCACACTTACAGCTGAAGCGAGCGGTCCTGGAACACTCACGGTGACCATTGTCGATCAGACTGACACCCTAGTGACTGCTCCTGTTGTGACAATCAATGGCGAATCATGCACCGTAGTTTCAAGCGTTTGCACGAAAACGGGTCTGACAGTTGGTCAATACCTAGTTTCAGCAAGTAAGTCTGGCGAGAATGGTTTTGCCACTGTGTCAATGACTGCAGACGCATCCACTGCAGTAAAGATTGTTGTTCGATCGGTATCTGCTGCGCCGACAGCTGCAGATTTCACTTTGAGCGTCTTGAACAATTCCGGAATTGGTATTTCAGGTGTTGACATCACCGCATCAAGTGGCACTTGTAGCCAAACGGTTACTTCAGGAAGTTCTACGTGTTCAGGATTGTCGCTTGCGCCAACTTCATTCAAAATTGAAAAGACCGGCTTTGACACTGCCTATGTCAATGTGACTCCCACCTCCTCAACTGGCGGTCAAGCACGAATAGTTTTGCTGGCGACAGCAGCAGTGATTGCCACCAGCAATACCCTCAATGTGAATGTCGTTGACGTAACAACTGGCTCACCACTTTCTGGCGTTTCCGTCGACCAATGCACTTCGACAACGAATGGAACCGGAGACTGCTCAAAGACCAATATTTCTGTCGGACCTCTGTCCGTTGTGCTGAGTCTGGCAAATTACGAAACGGCTTATGCCTCGGTCACCATTAGTTCAACTGGTCCAACATCGTTAACCGTGGCGTTACGACCGACCAATGTTCCAATAAGATTCAATATCTACGATTCTCGAACAGGCGCTTTGGTAACAGCTGACATACTCGGCGTAGCTGCGAGTTCAACGAGCTGCGCGGGAGGAAGTTGCGCAATTACTCCTTCAACAAAAACCGATAAAAGCGTGACAATTTCGTCAACCGGCTATCGTTCCGCAACAGCGACGGTTGCATATAACGGCTACCCAGTCACATTGAATATCTATCTCATTCCAGTCTCAACTTTGACTGTTAACTTTGCAGCTGTTTCAATTCCTTCAACCACAACCGGCGGATTCACTACAACTGTGACAGTCACTCTTACGGGCACCACGTATACATGCTCTGGTGAAACTTCCTGCACGATTAGCGATCTACCGTACGGTTTCTACAACGTCACCACTAGTGCAAATTCGGGTAAATCTGGTACTGCGTCTGTTTATTCATCTAGTTCATCCACAACACTGTCGTAAACAACTAAAGGTCTCAAGATTATGAAAAAACTTATCTTCCTTTTCGCATCACTGATCGCGATCTCCTCGTGTTCGGGCGACAGTCTCAAAAGAGATGAATCTGGCACTGTTGTCAAAAGGGGAAGTGCATCCATTTTTGAGCTCAGAGTTGGAGACTGCACTAAACAAGAACTCGAGGCTGAAGCCACGAACATTGATCTCGTCCCCTGTACCGAACCTCATACCCACGAAGCGTATTTTTCGGTTGACTATGTCGGCGACGCTTACCCAGGCTCGGCAACCCTTGAAGTTTTTGCCGAACAGAAATGTGTCGGTGCCTTTGCTGACTATGTCGGCGTGGAACTGGCCCAGTCGAATTTCTATTTCACTTATCTCTACCCCAGCGTGACCACCTGGCAGTCGAAAAATGACCGCCAAGT
>Ga0209230_10000897_pt1 | contig 11834 bp, 13 predicted proteins | sample LakOntMetagenome_FD_187467 | JGI IMG/M metagenome (GOLD analysis project Ga0209230, IMG submission 187467) | Freshwater and sediment microbial communities from Lake Ontario - Sta 18 epilimnion Metagenome (SPAdes) (version 2) | ecosystem: Environmental > Aquatic > Freshwater > Lentic | place... | reverse complement strand
ATATTGATGTGCCTACCAATATTGGAACAGGTAAGCTCATTGATGAGCTTTTTGGTGCGACATCGGAACATACATTTATTCAGCCTACATTTATTATTGACTATCCGGTAGAAATGAGTCCTTTAACCAAGAAGCACCGCTCTAAGCCCGGACTTGTTGAGCGTTTTGAGCTCATGGTAAATGGTAAGGAAATTGCCAACGCTTATTCTGAATTAAACGACCCTATCGATCAGCGCGAACGTTTTGAAGAGCAAATGAAACTGATGGAGCGTGGTGACGATGAAGCGATGTTTATAGACCACGACTTTTTACGTGCACTAGAGTATGGCATGCCACCTACTGCAGGTATTGGTATTGGGATAGACCGTTTGTGTATGATGATGACCAACCAACCTTCTATACAGGATGTGTTGTTGTTCCCTCAAATGCGCCCCGAAAATCCAGCCAACTAAAAACAGCTAGATACTTTTATACAAAGAGATTTATACAAAGAGGTCGTTGAATAATTGCCCTCCAGGCACTACTGCGTAGTGGTCTAAATTAGTAATACCTTCTTTGGCAAGTACTTCTTCGTCGGTAAAGGTATTGCCTGTGCAATCAGTTGCCTTTTGCTTTAAAATATAGTACGCCGCATCGGCCATGATATCTGTGGTACGGCTCATGTTGGCAAGCGCCTGGCCACCTAATAAGTTTCGAACAGCAGCGGTATCAATGGTTGTTTTTGGCCAAATGGCATTGGAGGCAATACCAGCAGCCTTAAACTCCTGCGCCCAACCTATTGCTAGCATACTCATGTTGTACTTGCTAATGGTATATGCTACGTGTGGACTTAACCACTTTGGATTCATGTTAATGGGTGGAGAAAGGGTAAGTATATGTGGGTTGTTTCCTTTTTTTAAATACGGCAAAGCATGTTTCACCACTAAAAAAGTACCGCGTACATTAATGCTATGAATAAGATCAAACTTTTTACTTTCTGTTTGTTCGGTTCCTGTTAGTTGAATAGCAGAAGCGTTGTTAATCACAACATCGATGCCGCCAAATGTTTCTGCGGCTTTTGCAATTGCGGCCTGTATTTGATCTTCAAATCTAATATCTACTTGTACAGCCAAACACTTACCACCAGCAGCTTCTACCTCGGCAGCAGCAGAATAAATCGTACCTCCAAGGCGTGGATCTTCGGTAACACTTTTTGCAGCAATAATAATATTCGCGCCTTCTTTTGCAAGCTTAATGGCAATGGCTTTTCCAATACCCCTGGTTGCACCAGTAATGAGTACCGTTCTATTTTTAAATGGCATACGTACTGTTTTATTTCCAGCCTAAAAACTGGGTAATGAGTGTTTCAGTTTCCGCACAGGCAGTAGCTAAATCATCATTAACAACGCAGTGGTTAAACTGATGGCTAAATGAAATTTCGTAACTCGCTTTGTTAAGTCTAGTGGCTAAACTTTCTGGCGTTTCTGTACCTCTTAAAGATAATCTTTTTTGAAGGGCTTCGATACTTGGTGGTAAAATAAAAAGCGATAAACTATTATGCGCAAACTCTTGCTGCACGTGCACTGCGCCTTGTACGTCAATATCGAGCATCGGAATTTTTCCAAGACTCCATATGCGGTCCAGTTCTGATTTTAGGGTGCCATAATAACTTCCCTCATACACCATTTCCCATTCTATAAATGCGTCTTCGTCAATTTTTTGTTTGAAATCGCCAACACTCATAAAATGATAATCGACCCCGTTTACTTCCTGTCCACGAGGTGCTCTGGTAGCTGCCGATATAGAAAAAGAAAGCGCCGGATATTTATCTAGTAAATACCTTGTAATGGATGTCTTACCCGCGCCGGAAGGCGCGGTAAGGATAATTAATTTTTGCAAACCTTTTTCCATGATTACAAAGAAACGCTTTTTAGTAATAATGCTATCTGATCCCCCCTAAATTATCCAACTTGTCTTTTCTGCAGCGGTCCCATTTCTTTTGCCTTCCGCTTTTGGTGCATCCGAGTAGCCAAGGTACAATAGCCCCATCACCACATCATCTTCTGCAAGGCCCCAAAAACTTTTGAGTGCTGGATGGTGTGTCATGCCGCCCGTGCTCCAAAGAGCACTGATACCAAGGGCTTCGGCGCCTAGTAGTATGTTTTGCATGGCCGCGGCGGTAGCCGCGATTTCTTCTACTAAAGGTATTTTTGCGGGTACCTGCCTTTGCATATACACGCCTATAATATGGGAAGTTTGGCTCCCCAATTGTTGCAGGTTTTCGAATTTAGCAGTGGTAAACAGTTCGGGATCTGTGTTTGTTTTGTAGAGCGCCGCGTGGGCTTCGCAAAATGTTGCAACGCCATTACCAGCATATACTTTAAATCGCCATGGTTCTGTTCTGCCATGTGTAGGCGCCCAGTGTGCGAGGTTTAATAAATTAGTAATTAATTCGTCTTCAATTTTTGCGCCATTAAATGAAGCAGGCTTACTTGATCTTCTCGATAAAATAATTTCAGAAAGCGTATTGATTTTTTCCATGCTGTAAATGTAAGTGCGTTATCTTATATTTATAACACAATAAATTTTAGTTATGTTTTGTAAACGCGCTTCTATTCTATTTATTTTGATTGCTGCTGTTGGTGTAGTAACGGCGCAAACTACTGGTACCACAGTGTTTGAGTCGGGCACAGAAGGTCATAAAATTTACCGTATACCAGCAATTATAAAGCTTCCAAACAAAAATTTGTTGGCATTTTGCGAAGGGCGTGTTAACGGTGGTGGTGATTTTGGCGACATCAATATTGTACTTAAAAAAAGTACCGATGGAGGCGCTACCTGGTCTGCACTTTCAACCGTTATTGATTATGATAAATTACAAGCTGGTAATCCAGCGCCTGTAGTGGACGTTACAGATCCGCGTTATCCTAAGGGGCGTGTTTTTTTATTTTATAATACAGGCAATAATGATGAATATTCGATGCGAATGGCAAAGGGTATTCGGGAAGTTTGGTATGTAACATCAGAAGATGGTGGTGATACCTGGTCTAGCCCTACTAATATTACAGCGCAAGTACACCGCCCGAACCAACCGGGCGTGAATAAGGCCTATTCATTTAAAGAAGACTGGCGTAGCTATGCCAATACGCCGGGCCATGCCACACAGTTTAATGCTGGCACTTATAAGGGCCGCATCTATGTTGCCGCAAATCACTCTTCAGGTCCTCCACAAAAAAACTTCGAAGATTACAATGCGCATGGTTTTTATACCGACGACCATGGCCAAAGCTTTTCGCTAGCGAGTATTGTTTCATTACCCGGAAGTAACGAAGCAACTGCTGCTACTTTAAGTAATGGTAGGCTCATTTTAAATGCACGCAATCAAGCAGGCACAGTTAAACTAAGACATATTTCTTTTAGCAATGATGGCGGGGTAAGTTGGCAAGAAAATTATTTTGATTCAAGTTTAGTAGATCCTGTAAACGAAGTGTCCATTCTTGAAGTAGGACATAAAAAAGGAAAAACAATACTGGCATTTTCTAATGCTGCCGATGCAAAAAAAAGAGACAACCTAACACTTCGCATTAGTTATGACGAAGGAAAAACTTGGACGAGTAATTCCACAAAAAATAAAGCCATTGTAATTGCAAAAGCGCCAGAAAATTACAAAGGAGATTACGCTGCTTATTCAGACCTTGTTGCATTAGACGCAAAACGAATTGGCGTTCTTTATGAAAAAGAAAACTACAGTAAAATTGTGTTCACCATTTGTAATTGGAAATAAAACTAGTAGCGTTTTTTAAAGCCACCACCACTGCGGTTGTCGCGACCACCTTGGCCATTACCTTGTCCGCCACCGCCAGGTCTATTGCCGCCACCACCACTGCTGCGACCCCTGTTGTTATTGTTGTTGCGGTTGTTTCTGCCTCCAAAATTTTGCTGCCAACGACCACCATTATTGCGGCCGCCGCTTCCGTAATCATCTCTTTCAAAATTTTGATTGCGGTGTTTAATATATGGCGTGTTGCTAAATTCTAATTGACCACCAGTGATGGTGTCTAGTTCACTTCTAATCGCATCATCATGCACAAGTTCTTTGTGCCAGTTGCTGTAAGCAAGCTTCATGTAATAAGCGATATGATGTGCGAAGCCAGCCTTTTTTTCTGGGTCTTCTTGTGCAAGTGCTTTATTGATTACCACTTCTAAATTTTTTCCCAAGTGCGCATATTTTGGATGACGCTTTGGATAAGGAAGTGGATCTGGTTTTAATTTGTACGTTTCTTTTTGTGGAATCGGATACGGGCTATCAACATCTAATTTAAAATCACTGATAAAAAATAAGTGATCCCATAATTTATGTTTGAAATCTTCTACGTTTTTTAAATGCGGATTTAAAAATCCCATCAGTTCAATAACGCCTAGTGCTTGTTGCTGACGTTTTGCTCTGTCTTCGATTGTGAGTAAATATTCAACCATCCTTTGTACGTGACGGCCATATTCTTTCATTCCTAAATAGTTTCTTCCAGTATTGTAGTCCATGTAAATCTTGGTGTAATGTAAAAAATTGTAGTCCCTACTAAACCTGTAATGGTTGTGTAATTATTACGTAGGGTAGGGCAAATGTATGAAATAGTGGCTTTAAATCATTTTTTAATCAGTGGCGAAGGCTGTTTATCTTTGGGAAATGGAACAGATTCTGCAACAAATTGAGGCCTACAAGTCTGAAATGGCTGCTTTTGAAGCTACAACCCCCGATGCGGTTGAGGCTTTTCGTATTAAGTACTTGGGAACCAAGGGTTTAGTAAAGTCGGTGTTGGGTGAAATGAAAAATGTACCCCCCGATCAGCGTAAAGAATTTGGCCAGGTTTTAAATGAATTTAAAGCTTTTGCAGAAGCTCGTTATGAGGCTTTACAGGGCGCTGCGGCTCCAATAAGTGCTGCGGCAAGTTCAGGTATTGATTGGTCATTACCTGCAGATCCTACCGAAGTAGGTACCCGTCATCCTTTAAGTATTGTGCGCGGACAAATGGTTTCTATTTTCAGAAGATTAGGTTTTGCCGTTGCAGAAGGTCCTGAAATAGAAGACGATTGGCACAATTTTGGTGCCATGAATTTGCCAGAAGATCATCCTGCTAGAGATATGCAGGACACGTTTTATATTCAACAAAATCCAGACTGGTTATTGCGTACACATACCAGTAGCGTTCAGGCTAGAGTGATGGAAACACAAAAGCCACCTATCAGGGTTATTTGTCCGGGCCGTGTATACCGTAACGAAACCATTAGTGCACGTGCGCATTGTTTTTTTCATCAGGTAGAAGGTTTATATATCGATGAAAATGTAAGCTTTGCAGACCTTAAGCAAACACTTTATTTTTTCGTACAAGAAATGTTTGGCAAAGATGTGAAAGTGCGTTTTAGACCTAGTTATTTTCCTTTCACAGAGCCTAGTGCAGAGATGGATATCAGTTGTCAAATTTGTAGTGGCAAAGGATGTAATATTTGTAAGCACACGGGTTGGGTAGAAATATTAGGTAGTGGTATGGTGCATCCAAAAGTGCTAGAAAATTTTGGCATCGATTCTACAAAGTACACTGGCTTTGCATTTGGTATGGGTGTAGAAAGAATCACGCAGTTAAAATACCAGGTTAACGATTTAAGATTGTATTCTCAAAACGATATGCGTTTTCTGAAACAATTTACTGGCGCCTTATAAAAAAATATGCTGCATAACACCAAGGGGATTGTGTTACGTGTAACTAAATACGGCGACACAAGTATCATCACATCTGTTTATACCGAGCTTTTTGGTTTGCAACAATATATTGTTAAAGGGGTAAGAACGTCTAGTAAAAAAGGCGCTACTAAAAGTGTTTTTTATCAGCCCGCTGCCATTTTAGAATTAGAAGCGTATCATAGTCCTTTAAAAGCAATGCAAATTTTAAAGGAGGCCAATTGGGGTTATGTATATCAAGAGGTTTATGCGAGTGTGGTCCGAAACGCAGTGGCTACCTATATTGTAGAAATCTTACAACAAATTTTACAGCCCGAACCTCATCCCGAATTATTTTATTTAATTGAAGACACCCTGAGGCAATTAGACAAAGGAGGTCCAGTACTGGTAAGTAATTTGCCCATTTATTTTTTGATTCATTTAAGTGAAACCCTGGGTTTTGGGCTGCAAGGAAATTACAGTTTGGAGACGCCTTTTTTAGACGTTAAAGAAGGCCAATTTGTGAGCGAAAAACCGGCACACCCTTATTTTTTGGAAGGGGTAGAAGCGCAAACGGCGTCTAATTTTATGACCCTTCAGTTTTATAATAATTTAGAAACGATTGAGTTAAACGGTGCCCACCGAAAAAAGATACTAGAACTGTTTCAGCTCTCTCTAAGTTGGCACTACAAAAAGTTTAATGAAATAAAATCTTTACCTATCTTACAAGCTGTCTTACACTAATACATCTATGGAAGTACATCACCACTCGCACCACCCTAAAAAGTGGAAGGAATATATTACCGAGTTTTTAATGTTGTTTTTAGCAGTGAGTCTCGGTTTTATGGCCGAAAATATTAGAGAACATCAAATAGAGCAAAATAGAGAAAAGCAGTATATGGTTTCTTTTGTTGCTGATTTAGAAAGTGACATTGTAAATATTATGGAGGGGATGCCTCGTAAAGATGCAAGAATGAAGGCCATTGATACACTCTTTCAATATTTCAATGCAAATCCAGATGTTACTGCAATTCCCGCCGTCATTGTAAAAAAAATGAAGCGCGCGGCCTATGACAGATCTTATGTTAGAAACACAACCACGATCAATCAATTAAAAAATTCAGGAAATCTAAGATTGATTCGAAACAGAAGAGTAGTTGATTCTATTGCATCTTATGATTGGCGCTGGTCAAGAATGGAATATTACAGAGAAACATACATTACCAATCAAAAAGATATTTACCAATTAGAAGAACAAATACTAGAGGCTTCCGATATGATTGGGTATTTTATAAATAACGACTCACTTACTAGTGAAAATAGTAGTCCTAAAACTGGAAATATTCGGATTAGAAGAGAAAAGTTGAACGCTTATTTGAATTTATTAGCAAGACAGTTGATCGTTACAAAAATTGATAAAGAAAATTATCGGAAAGTAGCTGTCATGTCAAGAGATTTAATCAATAATATCAAGCAGGAATACGATTTAAAATAATGTAAGTATGGAAGTACATCACCATTCGCACCATCCCAAAAAGTGGAAGGAATATATTACCGAGTTTTTAATGTTGTTTTTAGCGGTGAGCCTAGGTTTTATGGCCGAAAATATTAGAGAGGGGCATATCGAAAAAGAAAGATCGCATGAACTTGTTTCGAGTTTTATAAGAGATGTAGAATTAAATGTTGTTTTGATAGATTCACTGATTCAATCGAATAAAAAATCATTATTAAAATCTGATTCAATTGCATTGTACATAATAAAAACAAAAAAAGATATTGATTTAAATACAGTATTTGAGATTCCTTCCGCGAGCTATAGGTACTTAAGTAACAATGATACTTATGATCAAATGAAAAGCTCCGGCTCTTTACGATATGTAAAAGATACTGTTCTGTTGCGAAAAATGATTGAGTACAGTAATTTGAGTAAAGCGACAGAATTTAGAAGTATCACGCAGGAATACGATTATACAAAAAATGAATTTCAAAATACCATCAACAAATATATTCCTATTGAAATAGCTGCAAATAAACATTCACGATCAATTACCTCTGTAAAATTTCATACCCTATTTTCGTCAGACTCAAACCATGTAAAGTTTTTTCAAGAAACCAAAGACCTTGTAAATGGAAAAACATTTATGCTCGATAACTCGATGCTTCCGACATTTAAAAAAGAAATGGTTCCAGTAATATATAGAAAAACTTCGCTAATGTATGCTTCTATAAATTTCTTGTATATGACCAGAAGATCAGCTCAAGAGTTATTACAATACTACAAAACCCATAATCAACACTAATATGGAAGTACATCACCACTCGCACCACCCTAAAAAGTGGAAGGAATATATTACCGAGTTTTTAATGTTGTTTTTAGCAGTTACGCTAGGGTTTTTAGCTGAAAATTTAAGAGAAGAGCAAATTATTGCGCATCAAACAGAAAGTGTAATTGCGCAACTTCGCTTAGAGCTTATGCAAGACACTGCGCAGCTTACTGGTATAAAAAATGCGCGCTCAAAATCTGATTCAGCTGTAGGATTCATTTCTTATTTTATAAAAACCAACCAGTTAGAGAAAAATAAAGAAACCTTTTATTTATTGCACAACTATGTATGTTATAGAACTGGTATGTTTGAATCGGGTTGTATAGCACTCGAACAGTTAAAGTTTACAGGACTCTTAAAAAATATCAAAAATGAGTCGTTAAGGCGCGCTATTGAACTTTATAATATAAGCCTTAAGAATATTGAAAATAGAATGCTTCGTGAAAATAATTTCATGGATAAATATGTAGATGAATTAAAAACAGTGCCTTTTGATATAACTAAAAACTTTGGCGAAAACCTAGAGTATCTAAATACTGAAAAAGGAAGAACAGTTTCTGAAGTAGATTTATTTTGTAATAATTCCTCTATACATGTGAGACTTTTGCCAACGTTTATCCCGGATCAGTTAGAGCTTAAATCTTTTAACAAACAAGAATACTTAAATACTCTTTTCAAACTCAACGGCATTAGAAACTCAACTCAAGATCGTCAAAGTGATTTAGCTTATACAAGGGCTGTTGATTTAATAAAAAATATCGAAGCCGAATATCCAAATACATTAAAGACCCAACATTAATATGGAAGTACATCACCACTCGCACCATCCCAAAAAGTGGAAGGAATATATCACCGAGTTTTTAATGTTATTTACAGCGGTTACGCTAGGTTTTTTAGCAGAAAATTTGAGAGAAGAGCAAATTATTGCGCATCAAACAGAAAGCGTAATGGCGCAGTTGTACCATGAGTTGCAAAAAGATACGGCTAGTTTGCATAGAATTGATGTGATGCACAACAAACAAGATACAGCTACGATTGTATTAGAGAACTATATTTTAAATACAAATTTAGAAGACAACAAAGTCAACTTTTTTTATTTACATAACTTTTTATCTACTAGGGAAGGCGTATTTGAAACAAGTTGTATTGCACTTGATCAATTAAAGTTTGCCGGCATCTTAAAAAATGTAAAAGACAGTAAGTTGCGCGATTGTATTGAAAAATATGATTTGATGCTTTTACAAATTAAGGCCCGCACAGAAAGAGAAGAAGATTTCATGAACCGTTATATGGATGATATCCGAATTGCACCTTTCGACTATCACTACCGTACAACTAGGGATAGTTTAGATTCCTTCGTTAACGTTAAAGGCAGCATGATGACTTCCGCATTCATACAGTACCGTAATAAAACATGGGATTTTAAATTGAACAAGGCTTTTATACCCGATAACCTTACCTTAAAAGTTTTTGATAAATCTATCTATTTAAACAGGATGTTACAGCTCAATGGAATTCGCATGTCAACCAACGTGAACCAATCTGTTGTATTATTTAAAGCAGGCACCGAATTATTACAAAATATTGAGCGGGTATATCCTCATATCAATGAGGCGCATTAAATTATTCTAGTACTAGTTGTCATATTTTCAATTAAAACAAGCCCTGGCTTCTTCCCTTTTTCGATACTTCCAAGGGTGTCTTCCATTTGAAGGGCACGCGCACCATTGCTGGTAATCCAAGTGAGCATTTCCGCTAAAAGTATTTCAGGATGATGCGCTTGAATCTTTTTTAATTCGTCGAGCATATTTAATGACCAGTTACTTGCGTAACTATCTGTTCCTACTATAATATTAGCATGTTGCTCACGAAGTAGTTGAACGGGTGGCATGGTGTTTTCGATGTACTGGTTAGCGCTTGGACATAAGCACCAATAGGCATCTGTGTTAGTTGCTTGCACGGCACCAATATCTGACACCGATGTAAAACTATTGTGTACCCAAATTGTTTTAGTAGCAGCTTCTAAATAATGAAGCACTGATTGTAAACTGGTGGTATTTGTAGGCGTAAAAAAATCTAAATCAACACCCACTCTTGCATACATGTCTACAAAGGCGCCTATTTTATTTTCAAAAAAATCATTCTCTGCTTTTGTTTCTTGGTTGTGTATACTAACGGTATGTGATCCATATGCTGCCGCTAGTAATTGAAGTAATGGAGCAGGTACCGAGTAAGGTGCATGTGGCACCACAACAGCCCTTAATCCATTATTAATATATTCATGTTGTAGTGATAAACCAGCTTCCATTTTTTGAGCAGCTAGTAAAGGGTCTAATCCATAAATTTCAATAAAATTATAGTACGCTAATTTGCCTTTGGTTTTTGCCGCAATGGTATCTGCTGTGTTACAAATATCACCCACTGCAACAATGCCGTTTTCAAACATTTCAGTTTCTGCGGCTTCTATGGCAGCATTAATAATTTCTTGAGCAGCCGCACGTTTAGGTACAATTTGTTTGACAAATTCTGAAAGACCCGTTTGTGTTGGAATAGCGCCTTTTAAATGTGATAATTCTAGGTGGCAATGTGCGTTAATAAAACCAGGTGATAAAATGCCATTCAACTGCTGACAATCATCTCCTGCTTCCGATGCAGGGATTACATCCACGATGGTTCCATCTTGTGTAGTAACAACAACCGTGTTACCACCTTCTATCATTGTGTGTCCTGTAAAAAGAGATTGTGGTTTAAATTTGTGGTACATAGTTACAAGGGTAAATTATTAAATACCACCAATTGAAATTGGGTGCGACTTTTATTTTGTTGAATTTGTTGCATCAGTCCAAGCTCTAATTTAATAGCAGGACTTGCTTGATAACCTATTGCACCATACACTCTATTTCTATCAAATAATGTAGACGCGGTATGCATAAATATTTCATTATAGATACTGGCATACCAAGTTTTTGCAATCATTTCTTTTTTACTAATAGGTATATTCAAACCTAAAAAATAACGTAACCTAATTTTAAAATTATCTGGTATAAAGCGCTCTTCTATTCGGTAGCGGTGCTGAACATAAACCCTACCAATATTTTGTTTAGAAATAAATTGTTGGTAGGTGCGCCACTCAATTTGCCTCGTTTTAATATTGGTTCCTGCGTTATACGGCTCTGATTGAATATACCCCACGCCCAATAGTAGATTGTTGTTACCCGGGGTTAAATTTTTTCCAATACCCGTTCTGATCAATAATTGTTCTAGATCACCAATGGCATTGTAATTTCTGTGCTGAATTTCATTGGTCCATAGCCAATCTTTTTTAAAAGACTGATTGCCAAAATAAATGAGCCAGTTTCCTGTTGGCGATGTTTGAGCATGCCCAGCAATTTGCATTAGTGTAACGAGCACAACCAAAAACGCAATTTTCTTCATAGAAGATAAAATTACAACATTTAGTGGGGAAGGGCTCCCACAGCATTTGGCATATAAGTAATAATTATTGCGTAAGCCAATGATAATCAATACATATTTTGATGATTAATTTAATTATTCAAATTTATCATTGAAAATCAATGACTTATAAAGGTACGCGTAAAAATAAACCCCAAAATACTTGGTAAATCCCTTCTGCTGCCCCACCTTTGCCGTCCATTTAAAACCAGCGGGATAGCGCTGGGTCATTAAAACTAAATATTATGAGTAAACTTCATTTCACCACCAAGCATGCAAACGCGGCTACTGTTCAGCACAACTGGTATGTGGTTGACGGTACTAATCAAACCGTAGGACGTATTGCATCAAAAATCGCGGCTGTT
>Ga0209230_10000896_pt1 | contig 11880 bp, 8 predicted proteins | sample LakOntMetagenome_FD_187467 | JGI IMG/M metagenome (GOLD analysis project Ga0209230, IMG submission 187467) | Freshwater and sediment microbial communities from Lake Ontario - Sta 18 epilimnion Metagenome (SPAdes) (version 2) | ecosystem: Environmental > Aquatic > Freshwater > Lentic | place... | reverse complement strand
TGGTCCAAAATTAGATGCGTTTGCGCCTGCGTTTGGTGCATACGCGCCCCCGCCACCTCCGCCGCCGTAACCATTATCTGTTCCGCCACTACTACCGGTTGTTGTCACGGAACCACCAAACCCACCTCCCAGACTAACAGATCCAACGCCGTAACCAGGCCCGCCGCCACCGGAAGTTAGACTCGCGGCAGGAATACTCACAGAGGAGGCAACGCCCGGATATCCCGCCGATTCTCCCTGACCCTCATTGCATGGTCGTATGGCCCCGCCGGCGCCAACCTTAATGGTTATATTTACGTTCGTTGGCGCATTTAGTCCTGTAACGTACGTAACCCCACCCCCCCCTCCGCCGGCACCTCCAGAATTAAATTTAGGGGGAACAGCAAGATTAAAACCGGAAGAGCCGCCTCCTCCGCCGCCAACGATTAAAAGAGATACATTATCTACTTCAGCACACAGCGTAAATACCGCATTACCAGCCGATGTACCCGTTGTAGATGGCGGAAGCGTGGTTTCTATAATAAGTCCACTATATCCAAGATTGTTGTAACTTGTTGCATTGATGTTTGCTTCGCTAATAAGCCTCGCTCCAGGTGTAATTAAAATGTTAATACTATTTGAGAAGGTCGGCGTGCCTGCATTGAATATGGCCACTATATAAACAACATAACTACCGACGGGTTCGAGAAATTCATACGATGTAGTCTGTGACGAAACCGACGCATATAAGCTATTATTCACATAAATATTATATCCGGTTACCGCAATTGATGCGCACACCCTTGGGGGTATCCAAGATAGCGTTATTTGACTGCAAGTTGCCGAAGCTGTAAGTATTGGAGAGTTATTTTGTATAGCGCTAACAAACCCCTTGTAGCCCTCTGGCCACTTGGTTCCACTATTGCTCATAGTATAGCGCTGTCTGGGAAACCATGTTTGAACCCGTCTATTCCAGCACAAAAACGACGTTCCTGGCACATCCGATGCCGATGCGGGGTTACAAATTGCGGCGGAGCCATTGTTGGCCTTGATTAATTCGTTACTGCAAGGGTTCGCCAGTGTCCCGCAAACAAGAGTACCTCCATCCTGGAGAGAAGTGCTCGGAGTCCCATCAGGGTTAAGACATCCATTCGGATTGGGAACACCGTATTGAAACGGCCCCGAAATGTTATTTGGTTTTCCAACCAGAGTATTCGGAAATGGATACGTTGTAAAATTCACGCGCTGCAATCCGGTCGTATTTGGATTCGTATATGTTTGTGTCTGTGTAGCAAATACCTTAGTTCTACTGGGACCCATCCCCTTTGCCAATTGCGTATAATGTTGCTTTTTCGTCAATCGCGAACTGTTCCCCTTATACTGTAAAATATTCCCCTTATATAGCAACTTGTTCTGGTAGTCTGCCTCTGCGAGAGTTATTGGCTGTTGCGTAAAAGGAATAGCCGGCAATGGAATAAAAACAGATTGATAATAAGCGTTATTTGAACTGTCAACAAAAGTGCATCTATCTTGTACTCTTGACCATACTCTCGGGGGTATTGGATTGTAATTGTATGAATTGGACATCTATATATAGATTATTTATTATTTACCATAAATAATCTAATTAGTTTTTACATGCTTCCGTCATGTCCGGTCGGGTTAAACGAATCCCCCGCTCCATAGAAAAACCATCGCAGCGACAAATAGTCAAAAATCTTATCATTCATTCCATTAGAACCAACCATCTTGGTATTCGGGCCATCCGAAGTTAGTTTCTGTATAGCAGCGGTTCCTAAAGCATAGTTATAGTACCACAGGTTGGACACATAACCATCAAACCCGCCATTCATTGCTACAAACACGTCGCCGTAATTTTGCTTTGGTATTCCGACCAAGTCAACACTTCGCGCGATGGTTCCATTGACATAGACATCCAATGTGGTATTCTGGCATCTAACGATAACATTCACCCACTTGTTCAGCGGGATATCGGGAACAGATATTTCCTCGTTAATAACATCAAATGTGTTCATCATAACCACAAGAGTGTTGGTATTCGGGGCAATGTACAAGCCGGGCGCATTATTTGGATGAACAAGCCCGGTCTCCTTTAATGCGCTATTTCCCTTGCTAAAAATATGCTTATATGTCTGAGCATTATTATTCAGATTGTTAATGTATACCCACACAGACCATGTGAACTCAATTCCATCCGTTGCATTCACAGACCGATACACCGTGACCGCGCCGACGCTATTGGGGTCCTGCGGAAAAACGAGCATTTGTGAAGCATCAACCATACCATCTATCAACCGAGGCGACTCGTTTGGCTTGAAAAAGTAAGCCATGATAGAAACGCCAATTCGCAACAATATTACAAAGAAAAATACGACCAGCAATAGAAAGGCGATCTTTGCTATTAAACTATTTGATTCCAAGAATTCTCGGGTTCCAAAAGCACTGGGTGTTGTTGAAATGGAATTATATGTATTGTCGTTATTCATTTATATATAATAAATAAATAAGAAAATTAATTATGCCGGCAATTAAATACTACAGAAATTAAATTGTTATACTACTTTGAGTATTTCCGTTTTCTACTAAAGATAGTTTAATTTGGTAAGCGCTAAACATACCGGACCAGCTGGAATATCCCTGAGTGTATATATTCCATGCCTCCTGCGGATTAATAGAGTTCGGGTAATACTGCAACTTGGATGTCCAGCCTTCAAACCCACCATTGGGCGTAACAAGAACATCGGCGTTATTATTGATATTTGCGACTCCAGGCAGCAAGCATGTTCTAACCAATTTACCGTCAAGATAGACATCCATTGATCTGCCATAAACGCTAACTGCTAAATTAACCCATTTCTGAATAGGCACGTTTGACACTGAGCAGGTATGAACGACCGTTTTACCACCGGGAGTGGTCGGCTGCTGATCTATTCCCGGGAAACATCCTAAAGAAATGGAAATGTTGTTCTCAACCGCACCCAACACAACGGCCGGGCAGGGATCCAATCCGTTAACTCCATCTATAGACCCAGCCCCGTCTCCGCTAAGCGCACCCATTCTACCAAATATTACCTTTGGCTCCCCATAACGATAATTCCAGTTATTAACATAGAACCAGACCGAGTACGCAAAGTTGCTGGAGGGAATATCACTGCCATTTGTGGCTAAAGCGGCCGCAGGGACGGTGGAAGAAACCTTTCCGTCCTGCATATTTTGAATAGTATACGGGTCTGAAAGGAAGTATCTCAAAATCATAAAAATAAGCACAATTACGACAATTGTAACTACGATGCTTAAGGCGCTCATTGTATAATATAGAAGAAGATATTTTCTACCTAAAATAATGAAATACTCAGACATATTTCATTATATTATTGTATAACCGTTATTGATATATTTGTTCAACTATTTGCTCAGCTGCCTGCCGCAAGCGAGGCAATCGTTGTATTCACATTTTGCGTCAAGATGGTTTCATTTGAATCATTCAGAATTGGTGGGGTTTTGTCTTTTACCATATCGTACAAATACGAAATATTGGAGGTGGTTATAGCGCGGTTAAAATAAACGACGTTGCATATGCCCCCTTTTACGCCATTATCTTCGCCAATTGTGAGACTATCAAGTGTGTAATACGGGACAACGCCAAGATCCGACTTTACAAGTTCCCCGTTTATAAAGATGTCCAAAATGCCGCCACTATAGTTGATGATAATATTGTTCCACTTTTGCAGGAGAAAGTTTGAGCCCTTGTACAAGATCCTGTTGCCGTTTTCATCAAAATCCGTTAACTTATTATTGGTCACCTCCTTTAGGTTTTTCTGATGCATAGTGACCATTAACGTATTTGTTGACCCATTATAAAGCACATTGGGTTTGTTGCCGAAATTTAACAGAGACGTGTACTTGTTATAAGACGAATTGGTGTTTGGGGGAGCCGACTCTAAGAAGACCCAAGATGAAATCGCATATTGGTAGTCAAATTTGTCGCTACCATTTAAATCTTGGTATGTACCCAATGAATATACCGAATCGGTACCTACTGGTTTATTGACCAGTTGTTTTCCGCCCTGAAGGTTCACGGTATTAAACACGGACGGCCCCTTAAAATAGACGAGTAGGAGCGTAACTGCGAGCGCCAACATCAAAAACGACCCCTTCTCGGTAGAATCAAACAACTCACTAAATAAACAGGGAATATAAAAGATTACATTTGTCAGAAGCGAAAACACCAAGTTTTGCTTTGGGGCGTCACCTGGTATCTTAACAAAAAGGGTTTTGTAGATTAGACCGATTACAACGGTTATCACCAGCATGTTCAATACAAACCTTTCTATTCCAGTTGTTCCGGTAAAATGTTGAATATTATAGGCAATCCATCCAATAACAAGCCCAGATATAACAACACTAAACAGACCTAACAGGGCTCGTTTCCAATAATTTACCTGGTACTTTGATGACGCAGTATCCACCGCAGTATGTGTTTCTGGGAACAATGTAATAACCATGACAGATGCCCAGATTATACAAATTGCAAGTATAAGTATAATTTCGCCTGCAGCAGCAGTCTTGTCTGTAAAAAACCCGCCTGGATAAGTTGAAATTACAATTACAATCGCAATAATAAACAATAAAAACGCAATCGCATTGTACATGCCAAATCCGCCAAAGTTTTGTAGGAAATTACTTGTTTTGTCGCCGACGGCTGGCTGCTTGACGGTGTCGGGTAGGGTTAGAATAATGATCAAATACGCAATAGCAAATGCCGTGAGTACAATGGTTAGCAAAAACGAGTAGCCAAAATACTCTGTCATATACCCCCCTGGATCATATGTATAGAAGACACAAAAGACCGTGAACAGGCAAAACATAAGGACCATTGTTTTAATTCTCTCGTAGTTAACATTGAATCCATCTTCGGCGTTGGAAGTCCAGCCCTTGTAAAACACGAATATCGTCGCCACAATTGCAAGTGGTGTAATCAATTTTGCATATTTATTTATTGTATCTGTGGAGGTCCCGTTAAAGGCCAATATCAACCCAACTGTATACAAAATCACGTACAATGCGCCCTTCATTTGTTGACGAAACAAGTTGCCCATCTCTTTTACCCCGGGCATGAGCATGAATGTCAACGCCAGTAGTCCCATAACAAATAATACAACATACAAAACGTTCGTGCGCGATGTAGCAGACGTAAAGAGCCATGAAAGCGGGGTCCCCCAGCCCGCCAATAGACAAACCAATATAATAATCAAGACCACAATTACAATCAATAGTTTATATATCGAACTGGGGTTTTTGACATCAGAAATATTTGGAAGAGCGGGAGTTTCAGTTTTAACAGCATTCATATCTTACTATATTACTATAACAAATTATTATTATTATTATAGTAATAACCTTTTGGCAAATCCTCGCGTAGATGCTAAATATACAATTCAATGCGACAGCCATGCGCTTACATATTTTCGCTGGCGGTCTTTCTTCCGTGACAATTACGACAGAGTGCAATTAAATTGTCCACCTCATTTCCCCCGCCGTATTCTAATCGTATTTTGTGGTCAATTTCAAAGGTGTGGTCTAATTGGGACTTGCAATTGCCACATTTCCAGTTCTGATTGGCGGCCACATACTTCTTTTTAGTCTCGCTAACTGACCGTTTTGTTCCGGTTTTCCCAGAGCTTGTGATTTTTCTCTCCCCGCAAAACCCGGGTGCTCTTACCCCATTAAACGACTCCATAAAGCTCTCGCCATCCGTCTCATTTTTGGATGTGAAATCTATAATCGGGCTCAACATGTCCATAGAGGTCTTATCAATAGGCATAAATTTGACCATATTATTTGCGTATAGCAGCATGCTCCTACCCTGGTTCGGGTTTCTTTTTAATAACACGTATATGCCGACGCCTAAACAAACGTAAAATATCATTTTGTAGTACTTTTTAAAGGACATCATCATTTTCGTATATTTGCCATCCATGTATGCGTTATATACAAAAAATGCGGTTAATCCTAATACAAATATTTCAAGTCTCATCTATATTTTACTGATATAAAATATATATAAAATAATAATACCCTGCTCCGAACAGAGTTAACCCTATTCAATTTACCAACAACTATACAAATAGTCTTATACAGCTATTTATTGTCCATACGCGCCTTGTAATTGAACAGTCTTCATCATTTGTTGCTGACCGTGAGTCATTCTATACATGCCAAACATGGCCAACGCAATAAAAATATACGGCAACAACACCAAAAACCACGAAAGAGCTCTAAATCCCTTCTGGCACAACCATCCTAAAAGGAACGTCCAGATGAAGGCGAAGAATAACTTGAAAACAACCGCCATTATTCTAACTCCGCTAAATAGCGCAATAACAGAGGAAATAACCGCAATCGCAAAATAAATCTTGGCCGGGGTGCACAGTTTACTGAATTCAGCGTTCATTGTTATACAGTATTACAAGATTTTATTTTGGTGACAGAAAAACCGGGTTTTTAAATCGCCTGTATTTTGGACGCTGTTTAAATGACATTGCCCCGTTCCTACGCAGCAGCCTTCTTTTTCGCGTTTTTACGCCAGAAGCGGTATCAGAGCGAGGAGTCGTATGTTTTCTACCGGTCCCACTAATTGCAATTGTATCACCTAAAATTTTCAGATCATCAAGCAATGCGCGCATTTCTATTGGTTCGTGACGAGGCTTGTATAAATATTCAACAAACATAAACTTCAGCTGTTTAAAGATGTCGTGTTCTGCCTCGCTCAAAGCCGAATTGTTAGTATGTAATATCTCAAGCATCGGATAATATGCACTAATAAATCCATAAATATCCACAATTTCAACGAACACATTGTCCAAATACTCGCGCAGATTCAGCGTCCCATCTTTGCGAAATACGGTAAAATGGACTAACACATTAACAATGTAGTCGACAATATAGGGCATTGTTATTTGCGTTTCTATGACGTGTGGCATATCTCGCACAGATACGTCCTTTATGCTGTCACTAAATAGCATATACATTATTTCATTTATAAACTTGTAATGTCCGCCACCTCTCTCCTTCATCCAGGAAACAACAAACCCCTCCACAAATGGCTTTAATTGTGCTTCCTCTGTGGCCCCGCCATCCTTAATAAATGCGGTGTACTTTTCAATAAAATCGTCGGAAAAAATAATTACCGAAAATGGCACGTTAAATTGCAGCGGCCTATTTCGCCAAGTTGACGGAAATGGTGCATCTGTAAAGGGAACATATTCTGTTGACAGCCCCCAATCAATTAGTCGCGTTTTCAATGCGGCCTCCGTCTCCTGGACCAATATATTTGAGTCCTTTATGTCGCAATGGTATATGTTTTTTTTATTCATGGGAACAATTCCGTTTTTTAATAAGTTAACCAGACTGGTGTGTACACGAGACATTTTTTCAATGGTACCCCTTGTGTATAAAAAGTCGTCAACTGGCACACCACCGTTTGGCATGTTTAACATCAATAATTTATCGCGATTATCGTTGATATTTCTCTTTGTTATATCCTTTTTGGGCAGCGCAGTGCATTTCTTGGCAAATGCGGTCAGATCGCCTGCGGTTAGCTCTGCAGGCTTACACAATGTAGCATCATATAGCAAATAGTAGTCCTCGTAGTTCTTGATAGTGTCTAATTTGGTCTTGAAGGCATTAATCTCCTTGTATTCAGATATAGCGTGCTTCTCGGTCATTAACTTGGACACCTTGCCCTTTTCTCTGTGCGCGGCTCCCTCGCATTTTAACGCAGGAGTGAATACGCACCCAAACCCGCCTGAGGCTAATACCTTCCCGCCCTGTTTGGTTCTGGTTCTTGTATTTGTTTTCATATTTGTTCTCATATTTGTTTTCATATTTACAATATATATATCGTAGATATTAAAATTACCCCCGTGTGCAAAATTCTATTTGTCGTATAAATAATATATCGCACCTGAAATCCCAAGGATTATCGCCAAATATATTACTCTCTCTCTAATCTTGTAATATTGCCCGAGCTTCTCATCGTGCGATTTGTACTCGTCATAGTATTTTATGAAGAAATCGTTTAGTGATAGCTGCGGCTTTTCAAGTTTTTCATTGATCTTATTGTGAATAAAGTGCATCCACCGAACAAAGGAATCTCTATTGTCAAGATATGGCGAAACTGGGTATTTGTCAATCAGTTTACTAAACTCGCCTGAGATCTCCTCCACCGGGAGAAACAGTGGTAGATTCTGAATAAATTCATAATACTTCTTTTTGGTTACGGTATTAGGGTGATGGGGATAGGTCATTGCCAGTGTATGTAAAAAAAACCAATAATGAGGCCCCCATACTTTCGGGTCTAAATATACCGCCGGCATTAATATTTTATACTATAAAAATATTGAGTATTAAACTATATGTTTCTTGGTTAATTTATTTGATATTTATTTGATATTTATTATGAGAAATTAGTAAATGATTTAATACACAACGAGGGAGCTGGAGAATTTCTGACACACCAGTTAAACATGCGCGTAGAAGAACCTCTTCCCTTAGTAGAGCCTAATTTAACGGAAACCGTTGCTATTTTATTATTCCCGCCAAAACGTTTTTGATTCAAACCTAAGTTAAACAAATGACCTCCGGACATTATACTATATTCGCGTAAAATAATAGTGAAAATATCATTTAAACATAATGCCATTATTATAATAGATATATTGATATGAATAAACCCACAAATATGAATACAAATATGAGCATGAATATAACCCCCAACGCAAATGCAAATGCAAATACAAACACGTGTAATAACTGTGGCAAACAGGGCCATTCGTTTCATCAATGTAAACTGCCTATTATCAGCTACGGCGTGATTGTATTTAGACACAGCGAATACGGGCTACAGTTCTTAATGATACGCCGCAAGGATAGTTTCGGTTATATTGACTTTATCCGCGGCAAGTATTCGCCGTACAACATCTACCAGATCCAAAATATTGTAAATGAAATGTCGGTAGAGGAAAAGCACAATATTTTAACCAAACCGTTTGACGAATTATGGAAAACAATGTGGGGAGGAACAAACAGCGGGCAATATAAAAACGAGGAAATGGCCTCGTTAAAGAAAATAGAGTTAATTAGAGAGGGGGTTAATATAAACAATGAAATTGTGACCCTAAACGACATTGTGCAGAGAAGTACGACCAGTTGGCTGGAACCAGAGTGGGAGTTCCCCAAGGGGCGCCGCAATTTTAAGGAGCGAGACGTTGAATGCGCCTTAAGAGAATTTGAAGAGGAGACGGGTATATCTGCAGGCGCAGTTTCGCTTGTGGAAAATGTGTTGCCGTTTGAAGAGATCTTTATTGGAACAAATTATAAATCATATAAACACAAATATTTTTTGGCGCACATGGCCGAAATGGAAGATTACCTTGACAATTTTCAAATAACAGAGGTAAGTAAATTAGAATGGAAAACAATTGGCGATTGTTTAGCAGTTATAAGACCATATAATTTAGAAAAAAAACAGTTAATTGCAAATATTAATAAAGTTTTACAAGAATATAGATTATATTCATAATATATAGTAATATGACAGAAAATCCACAAAAAACAAAACGGCTAACTATAGATGATTCCAATAGTGACTCCGCTTCAACCAGGGGCGTTCAGCCGCAGGGTTCCGTGGCAAATGAAGAGTCTGTTCCAACAACGTCTTCTTCGCCAGAGCAGCCAAGCAACTCCACTGTATTAAATGCTTCTGATATGCCAGCGGATGACTTGGAAGCGGACTACGATAAACTAAATTGCACAGATGAAAACTACTACACCCCAGATTGCAATAAGTTTTTGCTCAAACGAGAGCTGGTAGAACGAAACTATCTTGACGAGCACCCAGACGAAGACCCGTTTTTGTATCCCAGCTTAAGCGACACCCTTTTTAATGTCAAAATTGCGACCAAGAAGGAGTTTAACGATACTAAGTATGAGGGGCCCGATTTCCAGACATCAATTAAGGAGCAGGCGGACATTCTAGCAAACGCGGATTTTGAATTGCAACCTCATCAGGCATTTGTGAAAAACTTTATGTCCTTTCAGACGCCATACAACAGTTTATTGCTTTACCATGGATTAGGAACAGGCAAAACATGCAGCGCCATTGGGGTTTGCGAAGAGATGCGAGAATACATGAAACAGATGGGTATTACTAAGCGAATCATCATTGTTGCATCCGAAAACGTGCAGGACAACTTTAAGCTACAATTATTTGACGAGAGAAAGCTAAAGGAGGTAGACGGCCTCTGGAATATTAGAGCGTGCACCGGCAACAAATTACTTCAGGAGATTAATCCGATGAATATGAAGGGGATGCCGAGAGAAAAGATAATAAGCCAAATCAAGAATATAATTAATACCTACTATATCTTCCTTGGTTACGTGCAGTTTGCAAACTACATTATTAAAACCATGAACTACAATGAGGAGATGGAGAAGCAGCGTGCTAAGAGGACTAACGAAAAGCGAAAAATACAGATGCTTAAGGACGTTAAGATTGAACTGAATAGTAGAATTATTAAGCGCCTCCGTAACGAATTTGACAACCGCCTGATTGTGATTGACGAGGTTCATAACATTCGTAAAACAGATGATAATTCAAATAAAAAGGTGGCGATCAATCTTGAGTTGCTTGTGCGGGCTGCGAAGAACATGCGGTTTTTACTTCTCTCTGCTACCCCCATGTACAATAGTTACAAGGAAATTGTGTGGATGCTTAACCTCATGAATACAAACGACCGAAGAGGTAGAATTGAAACTAAGGATATTTTTGATAAAAATGGCAACTTTAAAAAGAATGGAGAGGAGATACTGATAAGGAAGGCCACCGGGTACGTTTCGTTCGTTAGAGGCGAAAATCCATATACATTTCCTTACAGAGTTTATCCGAGTGAATTTGCTAAGGACCACACATTCCCAGCCATCCAATACCCTTCTTATCAGATGAACCTTAAAAAAATAAAGCACGAAGACAAGAAGCGTATTTTGAGTTTATACCTTGTAAAGTTGGCCGAATGTCAGACCTGTGGAAAGTGTCAATACTGTGCATACCGCTATATTATTCATCAGTTGCGGAATAAACAGTTTTCAATAACAACGCGAACCGGAATCGTAAAGGAACTACCCAGTTTTGAGAATATGGAGTCATTCGGATATACGTTATTGCAAGTTCCGCTTGAGTCCCTTATTATTTCTTACCCTATTCGCGGGTTAAAGGCCGCGTTAGACCGGATGCCTGCCGAACCGCTGTCGGAAGAATTGGCGCCCAGTTTTTCGGAGTCTATATCTAATGAGGATGAGGATGAGGATGAGGAGGAGGAAGAACCTGTAGAAAACACGGAAGAAGAACCCGAGCCACAAAATAGAGAGATTAACGGGGGAGACAGCACGCCAACCAGTAAAGACAGTGTCGCCAAAGACAAGATTACGATTGACCCGCGCCAACTTACTGGAAAACAGGGGTTGGAGCGGATGATGAATTTTGTAGACAACAAATCCCCACCTGCAAAGGGTGATTTTGAATACAAGGCCTCCACAATAGAACATTATGGTCGGATTTTCTCTGCCGATACAATTGGCGCATACAGTGCAAAAATTAAAAGTATCCTAGACAGCATAGTAAACCCCGAAACCGGAGCAGTTTCTGAAGGAATCATTTTGATTTATTCACAGTATATTGACAGCGGATTAGTTCCGATGGCATTGGCTCTGGAGGAAATGGGCTTTACTCGGTACGGCAATCAAGGAGCAAAACCACTCTTTAAAAATAAACCAACTGATGTCGTTGATGTTAGAACAATGAAGAAGCCTACTGATAAAAAG
>Ga0209230_10000888_pt1 | contig 11916 bp, 8 predicted proteins | sample LakOntMetagenome_FD_187467 | JGI IMG/M metagenome (GOLD analysis project Ga0209230, IMG submission 187467) | Freshwater and sediment microbial communities from Lake Ontario - Sta 18 epilimnion Metagenome (SPAdes) (version 2) | ecosystem: Environmental > Aquatic > Freshwater > Lentic | place... | reverse complement strand
ACATACGCTGGCATTTATATATTTTTTGTGATTGCTTGTGCTATCACAGGCATCGTACAGGTGGGTGTAATTCAGTACACCGTAAAATTTGCTGGTGCTTTTGACCGCATTTTTGTCAATAATTTTGGGTTACCATTTTTTACGGGCTTTGCCACATTCTTTGTTTTAATTGCTGGCCTTATCTGGTACGGATTAAAAGTGGCTGCAGCGAAAGGATGGTCGATGCTTAGACTTGGAATTTGGTGTTTAACCTTTATGTTAATTGGTTATAGTAGTTATGTAACTACCATGATTCGAAGCAGTGCAAATCCATCTGTTGATATGTACAATGTTGATAATCCTATTAGCCTCGTTGGTTATTTAGGTCGTGAACAGTATGGTGATTTCCCTTTATTATATGGTCAGAAATTTAATGCAAGACCCATCGATGTGAAAAACACGGGTATGCGTTATCAAAAATCTACAGATAAATATATAGAGCTAGGTGAAGACCGTAAATATGTTTTTGCTGCTGATGATAAAATGGTTTTTCCTCGTGTTTGGGATTTAAGCAATGATCAAAATCACGCAGATTACTATGCTTATTTCTTAGGCATCAATAAACTTCAGGATGGCACGTATGAGCGCTCTCCCAATCAAGTCGATAATATTAAATACTTTTTTGGGTATCAATTAAATTGGATGTATTTCAGGTATTTCATGTGGAACTTTGCAGGTAAGCAAAACGACAACCAAGGTTTGTTTGCAGGCAATGTAAGAGATGGTAACTGGATTACAGGGATTACGCCAATTGACAATATGATTTATGGCGATCAGTCTGCAATGCCAGATAGTTTAAAAAATAATAAGGCGCACAATACACTTTTTGCACTTCCTTTTATTTTAGGACTACTAGGTATGTATTTTCATTACAAGCAAAAGAAATCAGATTTTGGCATTAACTTTTTAATGTTCTTCTTTACAGGCTTTGCGATTGTGCTTTATTTAAATCAGGCAGGGTATCAGCCTCGTGAGCGTGACTACGCTTATGTTGGAAGTTTTTACGCCTTTGCTGTTTGGATAGGTTTAGGTGTTTTAATGGTTAAAGAATTATTAAGCAAATCCATCAATCAAACTACCGCCGCTGGTTTAGCAACACTTGTTTGCATATTAGCAGTACCTGCTTTAATGGCTAGTCAGGAGTGGGATGATCATGATAGAAGCAATAAAGTAATTGCAAGAGATTTAGCCAAAGATTATTTAGAAAGTTGTGCGCCTAACGCTATTTTATTTACGTTTGGTGACAACGATACCTATCCACTTTGGTATGCGCAAGAAGTAGAAGGTATTAGAAAAGATATTCGTGTAATTAACTATAGTTTACTTGGTATCGATTGGTATATCAATCAGCTCCGTTATAAAGTAAATGAAAGCTCAGCTATTGATGTAATCTGGTCAGCAGATCAAATTGAAGGTAGTAAGCGTGATTATATCGAGTACAGACCAGATGCTTCTATGCCTGATGATAAGTTTTATAACTTATACGACGTTATGAAAAATTACGTAGGCAAAGACAATCCAGATAATGATTACAGCTTCCCTGTAAAAAATGTAACTGTTCCTGTTGATGTAGCTGCTGCAATTAAAAATGGCACTGTAAATGCAACAGATAGTGCGGTTTCTTCACTAGATTTTTCTTTACCACGTAATGCCCTAATGAAAAATGAATTAGCGGTATTAAATATCATTGCTGCTAATAATTGGAAGCGTCCTATTTACTTTACCAATGCTGGTGCAGAACTAGGTTTTGATCAGTACTTACGTAGAGATGGACTAAGCTACCGTTTGGCACCTGTTAAAAATAGTAAGGTAAATACAGATTGGATGCTTGATAAAGTAACCAACAAATTTGCATTTGGTAATGCAGATAAAGCAGGTGTTTATTTTGATGAAGAAAATAGAAGACACTTAGGTGGCATAAGATCTGCGTATGCAGAATTGGCGATTGATTTGGCTGCAAAAAATAGAAAAGAAGAGGCTAAAGCGGTACTTAATAAAGTAGACAAAATGATGCATGAAAGCAATTTTGGATACGGGTTAACGAGTAGAGGTAATTTACACAACCGTAATTCTCTCTTATTTTTAGAAGCTTGTTATTTAGCAGGAGACCAGGCGCTCATTCAAAAAGTAAGTGCGGCTGTTAAAAAAGATTTGCAGCAACAAGTTAATTTTTACAATACTCTTTCTGGATTAAAGGCCGATAATATGGCACAGGAAAAGCAAACAGCAGAGACATACTTACAAGCACTGGGTCAAATGCAATCGATGTACAACCCATCTGTTGAGATTCCTGGAAAAGTAATGACTAAGGAGGCTAGTAAATAAGATTAAATCATTTCCTTTAAATGGGCAACCACAACATCAATTTCATTTTTGGTGTTGTGTTTGCTAAAGGAAAATCTTACCGTTGTAATATCAGGGTTATTATTGATAGCTCTGATTACATGAGAGCCGGCATTTGCGCCACTGCTACAAGCACTTCCACCACTCGCGCAAATGTGATGAATATCTAAATTAAAAAGCAGCATTTCACTTTTGCTAGAGGCTGGAAAATTAACGCTTAAAACGGTATATAAAGTGCTTCCTAATGGATCTCCATTAAAGGTAACGCCAGTAATATTTTGCTGAAGCTTGTCCATCATATATTGCTTAAGTTCACCAATATAAGCACTGTCTTTTTCAAATTGTTCTGTAGCAATTTCCAGCGCTTTTGCAAAGCCAACAATGCCGTATAAATTTTCGGTACCTGCACGCATGTTGCGCTCCTGTGCACCCCCATGTACAAATGGCTTTATTTTAATGGATTCGTGGATATATAAAATACCCGAACCCTTTGGCCCATGAAATTTGTGACCCGCACCTGTAATAAAATGAACTGGTGTATTTTTTAAATCAAAAGGAAAGTGACCTACTGTTTGTACCGTGTCACTATGAAAAATGGCATTGTATTGATTACACAAGTTGCCTATTTCATGTAAATCAATCATGTTGCCAATTTCATTGTTGGCGTGCATGAGTGTTACCAAACATTTGTCGGTACTATTTTTTAACAGCGTTTCTAAATCTGAAATATCTATATGTCCATTTGATAAAAGCTTGACATAGCTTAGCTTGGCAGCCCCAATTTTATTCAAATGCTCAACCGTATGACTGGTTGCATGGTGTTCGATAAGGGAAGAGATAATATGCGTACAACCTAAATCATAAACAGCGGCATGAATAGCGGTATTACTGCTTTCGGTACCACCACTGGTGAAAAATATTTCAGAAGGGCGGGTATTTAATAATGTAGCTACTTTTTTTCTAGCATTTTCTATGGCTAGGCGTGTTTCACGGCCATAGCTATAGATAGAAGAAGGATTCCCAAAATGGGTGGTCATATACGGCATCATGGCCTCAAGCACCGCTGGGTCTAATGGGGTAGTGGCCGCATTGTCTAGATAAATCCTTTCCATGCTTTCAAAGATAAGAATTTGTAATTTATTGAGTTGAAATACCCGCTTCTTGGATGTCTTTCATTAGTTTTTGGGCAATATTGTCGGCCACATTTTGAGAATTGCTTTCGGCGTAAATTCTAATAATTGGCTCTGTATTGCTTGATCTTAAATGCACCCAATCATTTTCAAAATCAATTTTTAAACCATCTTCCGTATTGATGGAGTGGTTTTTGTATTTTTCTTTGAGGTGGCTAAATATTTTCTCTAAATCAAAACCCGGAGTAAGTTCTATTTTATTTTTACTCATAAAATAGTCGGGGTATGTATTTCTGAGTTGTTGTACTGTCTTTTTCTCCTTTGCCAGATGTGATAAAAATAAAGCGATACCAATTAATGCATCACGGCCATAATGTAATTCAGGAACAATAATACCACCATTACCTTCGCCGCCAATAACAGCATCCGTCGCTTTCATTTTAGCAACCACATTTACTTCACCAACTGCACTTGGTGTGTATGTGCCACCATGCTTTTGGGTGATATCTCTTAATGCTCTAGTAGAAGACATATTGCTTACCGTATTGCCTTTTTTATTTTGCAATACATAATCTGCAACAGCTACAAGCGTGTATTCTTCGCCAAACAATGTTCCATCTTCACAAACAAAGCAAAGCCTGTCTACGTCAGGATCTACAGCGATACCCATGCTTGCATTTTGCTTTAGTACTTCACTACATAAAGCCCTCAAATTTTCTGGTAGCGGCTCTGGATTGTGGGCAAAACGGCCGTTCACTTCTTCATTGATAACAGTTATTTGCGTGACACCAATTGCATTTAATAATTGAGGTACAGCAAAAGCGCCTGAACTGTTTATCGCATCAACCACAATTGAAAAATTACTTGCAGTAATGGCAGCAATATCTACAAGTGGATGAGCCGTAATGGCTTTAATATGTTCGTCTAAGGCCGTTTCATTTTTTGTTACAGTTCCTAACTGATCTACACTTGCAAAATTATAATTGTCTGCGTTTACAATTTCTAATAAAGCTGCTCCATCTGCACCACTTATAAATTCCCCTTTATCATTGAGTAATTTAAGGGCGTTCCACTCTTTTGGGTTATGACTAGCCGTTAAAATAATACCGCCAGCTGCTTTTTCAAATACAACAGACATTTCTACGGTAGGGGTAGTGCTTAGACCAAGGTCAATAACATCGATGCCTAAAGCCAAAAGTGTATTAACTACAAGGGATTGTACCATTTCGCCACTAATGCGGCCATCTCTACCAATTACTACTTTTTTGTTGCCATTGGAACTTTTTAAAAGCCATGAACCATAGGCTGCCGCAAAACGAACAATGTCTAGCGGACTCAATGATTCACCTGGTACGCCTCCAATAGTGCCTCTTATACCTGAAATGCTCTTAATTAATGCCATATCTATTATTCATTAAAGCTGCAAACATAAATCAAATTTGTTGCTTTGCTTACCCTAATTTCGCATGAGTTTTAAACATTTATATGAGCAAAAAGGGTTGGTTTTCAGACTGGTTTAATTCTAGCTATTATCATGCATTGTATCAGCACCGTGATGATACGGAGGCTTTACAATTTATTCATAATTTAATCACTTATTTGGCGCCAAAGCCGCACGCGACGATGCTTGATATTGCATGCGGGAAGGGTAGGCACAGTAAGGCTTTATTTGACGCAGGATTTGATGTAACAGGTATTGATTTGTCCCCAGCATCTATTGAAGCTGCCTCAACCATGCAAACAAATGGATTGAGTTTTTCATGTCATGATATGCGGGAAACTTTTAAGGCCAATTACTTTGATTATGCGTTTAATTTTTTTACAAGCTTTGGTTATTTTGATACACACGAAGAACACCAATTAGCCATTAGTGCAATGGCAGCAAATCTTAAAGAATCGGGTACGCTAGTAATCGATTATTTAAATGTGGGTATTGTAGAAGAAAATTCAGATCAAGAAGCGGTATCGCAAATTGATGGCTATATATTTTATACCAAAAAATGGCAGGATGATTTGTTTTTATTCAAAGAAATAAGGGTTGTTGATGCATCATCTAAAGAGGTGTTAGGCATTTTTGAAGAACGCGTTAGAAAGTATGGGTTAGCCGATTTTACGCTATTCATGCAAAGAGCAGGGTTAGAAATGATAGCCACTTTTGGAGACTATCAGCTTGGGTCTTACCATGTGGAAAGGTCGGATAGGCTTATTATGGTAGCTAAAAAGCATTCAATATCTTAGTATCTTTAATTATTAAGTCATTGTTTATGTCTTCTATTTTTGAATTCTTGCAATCATTTGATCAATCATTGTTTGTATATATCAACCGGGTTGCCACGCATCCGGTATTAGACACACTCATGCCTTTTTTTAGAGAATCTACTTTTTGGATTCCCCTTTATTTATTTTTAATTGTATTTGTTTTTGTCAATTTTGGCAAAAATGGATGGGTGTGGTTGTTGTTTGCGTTTATCACAGTTTTGTTAACCGATCAATTTAGTAGTAGTATCGTTAAAAATTGGGTAATGCGTCCAAGGCCTTGCAACGATCCTGTTTTTTCTAGTCAGGTAAGGTTACTATTAGATCACTGTTCGGGAGGTTATAGTTTTACATCTTCACATGCTACCAATCATTTTGGGGTAGCTAGTTTTTTATTTATTACCCTTGGTCGCTTTTTTGGCAAGTGGAAGTACCTATTATTTATTTGGGCGGCGCTTATTTGTTACGCCCAGGTATATGTTGGCGTGCACTATCCACTCGATGTTTTATTTGGTGCATTACTAGGATTTCTAATTGGCCAATTTGTTTGTTGGGCGTATCAAAAATCAGATCCATTAAATGTTAACCATGCCTCGTAATACTTTTATTTTTTCATTACTAGTCGCTTGCATTGTTTGTGTGATAGGGATGCTAGGTATTCCGCTCATTGATATCGATGCAGCTCAGTATGCTTCTATGAGTAGAGAAATGGCTAGCACAGGTAATTATTTACAACTCTATGATTTAGGGAAAGATTACTTAGATAAACCGCCATTGTTATTTTGGTTGTCCTCCTTAAGTATTCAACTATTGGGTGTGCATGATTGGGCCTACCGTTTGCCTTCTATACTTTGTTTAGGCCTTGCATTATGGTCTACATTCAGGTTTACACTTTTGTACTACAATACTTTAACAGCTCAGCTTGCAACACTAGTGCTCGCTACATCACAAGCCTTTATTTTAATGGCCCACGACGTTAGGTGTGATACCATGCTAATGGGTTTTGTTATGTTTAGTATTTGGCAATTGGCGGCTTGGTATCAAACTGGTTTATGGAAACATTTTGTGAGCGCTTTTGTTGGAATTGGGCTAGGTATGTTAACCAAGGGGCCAATTGCTATTGTGGTTCCGGGTGTAAGCTTTGCTATTCATTTTTTATTACAGCGTAATTGGAAACAATTTTTTAGGTGGGAGTATATTCTGGGTATAATGATAGTAGGGTTACTGCTTATTCCAATGAGTATTGGACTCTATAATCAATTTGATTTACATCCAGGAAAAATAATTCATGGCGTGCCCATACAGTCGGGGCTTCGTTTTTATTATTGGACCCAAAGTTTTGGTAGGTATACCGGAGAAAATGTATTCAATGAAATGAATCATTTTACTTTTCTATTGGAAAATATGCTTTGGAGCTTTTTGCCTTGGATATTTATATTTTTAACCGCTTTAGTGTTATCGGTTTATGATCTTACTAAGACAAAATGGAAACTGCAAGGTACACAAGAGTTTATTGCTGCTGGCGGTTTTATTGCCACGTATTGTATGCTTGCAAGAAGTCAGGCTCAGCTTCCACATTATATTTTTGTAGTGCTGCCACTTTCTGCAGTTGTTACGGCAAAAGGCTTGCATCAAATTTATTTTTCGCAAAGCTTTTTAAAACTTCAAAAAGCAATGCTTTATTTTCATGGTTTTATTTTTTCGATTTTATGGGTGGCAGTTGTAGGGATTGTGTTTTTGGTTTTTACAGATATGCCTATTTACGTTAAAGTGTTTGCTGTTATAGGCGCCAGCTATTTCTGGTATGTTTTGTTTTTTAAACAAACCCCTGCTCCAAAGTTTATTTCTTTAGCCCTATATACCATACTTGGTGTTAATTTTATATTAAATACTTCTTTTTATCCAAGGCTTTTAAAGTATGAGCTTGGTGTTTCTGCCGCAGCATTTATCAATCAAAATAAGTTACCCAAAACAAATGTTTACTTGTACGAGATTGATGAGAGTAGGGCGCTACATTTTTATGGCAATCATTCTTTTGAACGCATCTTTGATAGTACACTTTTAAAGCCAGCACAAATTTTAATTACCAAGACTTCAAGCTACCAGGCATTACAACAAAAATTCCCTGCATCTAAGATACTCCATCAAAATGCTTATTTTGGGGTAAGTATGCTAACACTGCCATTTTTAAATCCGGCTACCAGAGATAAAGAAGTAACCCCATATATTATCGTAGCTTTGGCAAAGTAGACCTACATCAAATCACCATCCATCAATGACAGAGATTTTTATAATTTTAGGGCTGATACTTATTAATGGCTTTTTTTCTATGGCCGAAATTGCGCTTGTTTCAGCGCGTAAGGCTAGGTTAGAGGCGCAAGCAGACAAAGGCGATGTAGATGCTAAAAGAGCACTTAAGCTGGCCAATCATCCTGATACTTTTTTATCTACCATACAAATTGGTATTACGCTGGTAGGTGTTTTAACAGGTATTTATTCGGGAGGTACTTTTAAAGAACCACTTACTAGCTGGTTAGCGCAATTTGCTTTTATTGCACCTTATGCGCAAACAGTTGCAACACTCATTATTGTTATACTATTAACGTATGTTTCTTTGGTACTTGGTGAGCTTGTTCCAAAGCGCATAGGACTCAGTAATCCAGAAGGGATTGCAAAATCAGTGTCTGTAGTGATGCAATCTGTTACATTTATCATGTACCCTTTTATTTGGTTACTAAGCGCATCGTCTCATTTAATCATGCGCATTTTACGCATGAAGCCCAATGACAATCAGGTAACTGAAGAAGAAATTAAAGCGATTATTAGTGAAGGTACCGAGCAAGGAACTATTGAAGAAGCGGAGCAAGAAATTATTGAACGTGTATTTCATCTAAGTGACCGAAATATTACTTCACTCATGACACACCGCAGTGATATTTTGTGGTTAGAATCTACCAAAACAATTGCAGAAGTCAGGAAACAAATGCCTGAAAACATGCATTCGATGTACCCTGTATGTGAGGGTAGTATTGATCAGATTAAAGGTGTGGTATCACTTAAGGATTTATTTGTTGCTGATGGTTCACAACTAGTTAGTGAAATAGCTAAGGATGCAAAATATGTTCCTGAAAATAACTCTGCCTATCAGGTGCTTGAGAGTTTCAAGCAATCAAAAATACACCACTGCTTTATTGTTAATGAATACGGATCGATAGAGGGGTTGATTACCTTAAATGACATACTAGAAGCCATTGTAGGTGATATTCCGCAAGAAGAAGACACTGATTATGAGATTTTAAAAAGAGCCGATGGCACTTATTTAATTGATGCTCAACTTCCGTTTTATGATTTCTTAAGTTATTTTGATAAAACAGAATTCATGTTGCAAGGTGATCAAGAATTTGATACCCTTGCAGGTTTTATTATTCATTCGTTGGAAAAAATACCTACAACTGGCGAAATGCTCAGTTGGAAAACCTTTACGTTTGAGATTGTAGATATGGATCAGCACCGTATTGATAAAATCCTCGTAACACTTACAGAAGAAGACTAATTAAAACACAAAGTTTGCTGTTTTATTGGGGTAGTCTAGTTTGTATGTTTTTTCTATTCCTTTAGACTTTACATGTATGATATTTACTTGCGTATTTTCTAGGTCGTAGAGAATGTCGCAATCAATGCCTACGGTATTGGCACTATTAATATTTTGTGCTTCAAAATAACACCAGGTGCTTTCTTTTTGCTGTTCAAAGCCAATGATCTTATAGCCAATGGGTTTGCCATTTATAATAACCGTTAGGTGTTTAGAAATGTATTTTTGAATTTCTTCATTCACATAATCTCGGTTGGCAGGTTGTAAAATATCAATTTTTGAAGTGGTATATTTTTGCAGTGTTTTTTCTAAGTCTTCATTAAAAATACGCACACTCATTTCAATACTTCTTTCTTTTGGATTATGGGTAATATCAATTACAGATACAAAAAAAGGGTGCAAAATGGCTAGAAGGCTGGTGAGAGTCCAATGAATTAGTATATTTACCATGGTATCCTTAAATTGATAACAAAGGTCTAACTAAATTTTGATTTTTATGCATGAGTTTTGGATGTATACTCAAATAGGATTCAATCATATCGCCAATTTGTCTGGCATGGATCATATTTTATTTGTGGGAGCTTTATGTATACGGTATCAATTTTCAGATTGGAAAAAATGGTTGATATTGATTACCGCTTTTACCATTGGGCATTCCATTACCCTTGTTTTGAGTGTGTTCAATTACCTAGATTTCTCCACTAATTGGATCGAATTTCTTATTCCGGTGACCATACTTATTACATCTATCAGTAATATGTTTGTCAAAAAGTTTAGCTTTAACACCCGTTTTCCGGTTATTTATTTTTTTGCCCTATTTTTTGGCCTGATTCACGGGTTAGGATTTAGCTTTTACCTAAAAAGCTTGTTGGGATTGCAGCAAAATATAGCCCCAGCCTTACTGGCCTTTAATTTGGGGCTTGAAATAGGCCAAATACTGATTGTGATGGCTATTTTAGTTATTTCATTTATATTCGTAACGCTTTTAAAGGCCCCTAGAAGAGACTTTATTTTAATTGTCAGTGGTGGCATTCTTGCACTTTCTCTTCAAATGGCCATTGAACGGTATTTTCATCTTTAATCCATTATGCTATGAAGCAATTTTTTGCATTTTTAATGTTTGTTGCAGTGAGCACCGTATCATTTGCACAAAACATTCAAAACAACCCAACCTCAAACCACGGAAATAAGTTTGAGCAGTTAGGAACCATTTTATCTACGCCAAACGAGTATCGTACAGCGAGTGGTGCGCCAGGGCCAAAATACTGGCAACAACGCGCCGATTATAACATCAAGTGTGAGCTCGATGAGGCTAACCTTTTATTAAAAGGAAGTGAAACCATTACGTATTTTAACAACTCTCCAGATGCGTTAACGTATTTATGGTTACAGCTTGATGAAAATGAGCATAGCACCGTAAACAAAGCGGATTTCGAGGACGGAAGTTCTTTACGTCAAGTTTCTCAATCTTCTATTGCAGCTTTAGAAGATGCAAAAAAAGACAATGGCTATGGTCATATCATTTCTAAAATTACAGATGCTACTGGTAAGGCTTTAAAATACACCATCAATCAAACAATGATGCGTGTTGATTTACCTACAACCTTACAGCCTGGTCAAAAATTTGTTTTCAATATCACTTGGTCTTATAAAATTTCTGATCGTTTGGTATTTAGAGGCAGAGGCGGTTATGAATTATTCCCTGAAGATGGTAACAGCGTGTTTACCATGGCACAGTGGTTCCCAAGACTTTGCGTATACTCTGATTTCCAGGGTTGGCAAAATCACCAATTTACAGGTAGAGGCGAGTTTGCTTTAACCTTTGGTAATTACAATGTATCTATCACTGCACCCGCTGACCATGTTATTATGGGAACAGGAGAGTGTCAAAACTATGCTCAGGTATTAACACCTGCGCAGTTAGCTCGTTGGAAGACAGCGCAAACTGCTAAAGATGTAGTTGAAGTAGTAACACTAGAGGAAGCAAAAAATGCAGAAAAGCAAAAAAGCACTGCTAAAAAAACTTGGGTATTTAAAGCAGACAATGTGCGTGACTTTGCATGGACTGCGAGCCGTAAGTTTGTTTTTGATGCAATGCCAACTTATGTAGAAGGTAAGAAGGTAATGTGTATGAGTGGTTATCCTAAAGAAGCCTACAATTTATGGAGAAGATATTCTACCAAAGTAGTAGCACATACCATTCGTTCTTATTCTAAATTTTCTATCCCTTATCCGTACCCTGTAGCACAAAGTATTGAAGCTTCAAACGGTATGGAATATCCAATGATTTGTTTTAACAATGGTCGTACCAATAAAGATGGCACTTATAGTGAAGCAACAAAGCTTGGTATGATTGGTGTTGTTATACACGAAGTAGGACATAACTTTTTCCCAATGATTGTGAACTCTGATGAGCGTCAGTGGTCATGGATGGATGAAGGTTTAAATACTTTTGTTGAATATTTAACTGAAGAATTATTTGACAACAAATATCCATCTCGTAGAGGACCTGCTTTTGGTATTGTTGATTATATGAAAGCGCCTAAAGATCAGTTA
>Ga0209230_10000887_pt1 | contig 11921 bp, 8 predicted proteins | sample LakOntMetagenome_FD_187467 | JGI IMG/M metagenome (GOLD analysis project Ga0209230, IMG submission 187467) | Freshwater and sediment microbial communities from Lake Ontario - Sta 18 epilimnion Metagenome (SPAdes) (version 2) | ecosystem: Environmental > Aquatic > Freshwater > Lentic | place... | reverse complement strand
ATCTTTAAATTGAGTCGCATTGATATTGGCAATGATTGCATTTAAGATGGATTTGATTAATTGAATATTTTGTGGATTAGCAGCGGCTGAACTTGTTAATTGGATTTGATAAGGCTGACTAGGATTTTGTGTTGGCTGAATATCAATCAAAGCTGTGATTCTGCCCTTTGCCAATTCTGCATTCGTGGTGGCTTGATCGGCAGTCACAAATTTCAATCCTGCTAAGGATTTTATCTTGTCATACACTGCATTACTGGTATCCGCATTGGGTGCTAATGCGACTTTTACATTGATATTCCCACCGCTACTCAAGAATCCAAAAACTAAAATGAAAATAAGCGGGAATGCAATACTAAAAATAACTGCAGATGGGCTTCTCAAGATAGAGCGCAGGCTTGCTCTTGAAATAGCAAGCATCGCTTTAATTTGACTATATGAATGCATGATACCTAGGGCTGTTTAACCACAAATATAGGCATTCGTGCTTGAGGGGCACCAACCATTTGTTGTACAGTTTTCAAATTTTGAAAAATCTGCCATTGGTTTACACCTATTTCTGATTCAATTGATTTCACTTTTACATAATCTTTATAATCTTCAATTAAATCTTCTAAAAAGGATTTTGATTCTGGAAATTGCTTAATGCTATAGCCTTTTAGTTTCGCCATTTTAGCTGCAGAAGCAAGGGCATCATTTAATGTACCAATTCTATCTACGAGTCCAACATTGATTGCATCCGAACCTAACCAAACGCGACCTTGCGCTATTGAATCCACATAGTCCATTGATTTTTTCCTGCCCTTCGCAACCCTAGATTTAAAGGTATGGTAGATACTGTCTACCCCAGATTGCAACATTTTTTGTTCCATCATATTCAGAGGTCTTGTCGCTGATGGTGCATCTGCATAAGGCGCAGTTTTAACGCCGTCAAAACTAATGCCTAATTTATTGTTCATGAATCCTGAAATATTTGGAATCACAGTAAACACACCTATAGAACCAGTAATGGTATTGGCATCTGCATAAATAGAATCAGCACCAGAGGCAATATAGTATCCACCAGAGGCAGCCACATCGCCCATACTTACAATCACTGGTATCTTCCCTTTAATCAATTCAATTTCTCTCCAGATAATATCACTTGCTAAGGCACTGCCTCCCGGAGAATTCACTCTTAAAACCAATGCATCAATCGATTCGTCTGCTCTAATTTTTTGAAGCAACATTCTAAAGTCATCACTTGCAATAGCATCCTTTACATTCTTACCCATCACAATATCTCCGTCTGCATACACGACAGCGATTTTGCCAGCACCTGTTCCTCTTAATGGCACCGACTTAGCATACTCTTTAACAGAAACAAATGGTATATCATTTTCTTTAACTCCTTTTAATTTTTTTGCAATCATTTTCTTCAATTGGTCATCATAGATTAATCCATCCACCAAACCATTTGACAAAGCATCTTGTGCGGATTGAATTTTTGCCTCATTCGCCATTGCTTTCAACTTTTCAGGCGCAATTTGTCTTGCACTTGCTACTGAATTAATAAAATGATCGTAAAGTCCATTTAACCATACACCAGTTTGTTGCTTATTGGCATCCGACATTTTTGTATACCTAAAGGGCTCCGTAGCACTTTTGAACTTGCCCGCATAAAATACTTGCATTTCTACATCCAATTTATCCAACATCCCTTTTAAGAAAACTGTTTCCAATGAAAATCCGCTAAATTCCAATCCACCTTGTGGATGTGTGTAAATTTGATTGGCCACATTGCCAACCCAATAGCCTTTTTGAGAAATCGTTTCGCCGTATGCAAAAATGAATTTGTTACTTTTCTTGAAATCAAGCAAAGCTTTTCTGAGCTCCTCTGAACTTGCGTAGCCATTTGAATTTTGTTGACACTTGATGTAGATACCTTTAATATTTGAATCTTTTTTTGCATGTTGAATCAATCCAATCATAGTTGTTAAGCTTGGTATTTTCCCAGTACCCGGATTCATTAATTCAGTAAATGGATCTGATACTTCTTTTTCTGTGAAATTATCATTAAGATCGATCACTAAAACTGCATTGGTTGGAACAGTGACTGCTTCATCAGAAGAAAAAGCTGCAGCAAATCCAATTAAAAGCATGAAGCCACCTATTGAAAAAACAAATAAAGCAAGTAATGCAGCGAAGAATGAACCAAAGAAGCTTTTCATAATAAAGATTGATTGTGAAGAAATCTAAAATAGCAACAAAAAAATAAAGATTGCCTTGTAAAATTATGGATATTTGCGTTCATTTTCAGCATACTTCTATGAACCATGTATACCTCATGATAGGCGGCAATATTGGGAACCGTTTGGACAATTTAGAAAATGCTCGAAATAGCATTGAGCTAAGATGTGGCCCCATTCAAAAACAATCCTCCATCTTTGAAACTGAAGCATGGGGTATGAAAGACCAGCCTGCATTTTACAACCAAGCACTCTGCATTGAAACCACATTGAGTCCACAAGACTTAATGGCGATGCTCTTAGCTATTGAGGTGTCAATGGGTCGAGAAAGATTGATCCCCCTTGGACCTAGGACCATCGATTTGGATATCATTTATTTTAACCAAACAATTATGGATGCACCTGGTTTGATTATTCCACATCCTAGACTAACACTACGCAACTTTGTTTTGGCACCATTGGTGGAGATTGCACCTGATTTTGAGCATCCTATCCTTAAAAAAACGAATTTTCAGCTCTACGAAGCCTCAACTGATACATCGGTTGTGTATAAAAAAACCGACCTATAAAGGATCCAGAACTTATCTTTGTCCGCAAGTATTAGAAGCATTATGAAGCATCATTTTATAGCAATTGAGGGGAATATTGGTGCAGGAAAGACGACTTTATCACAATTGCTTGCGCAACATTTTGATGCAAAGCTAGTATTAGAGGAATTCGCGGATAACCCATTTTTGACAAAATTTTACGAGAACCCAAAGCAGTATGCCTTTCCTTTGGAACTTTTTTTTCTAGCAGAAAGATTCAAGCAGCAACAAGAAATGGTTAAGTCCAACGACTTATTTCAAAATATCACTGTATCAGATTATATTTTTACCAAATGCTTGCTCTTTGCAAAAGTGAATTTGCCCGAGGAGGAATTTAGATTGTATCAAAAGATGTTCGATGTTTTTGTGCAACAATTGACCCCGCCGGATATTTTAATTTATTTACACGCCCCAGTGAATAAATTACAAGGCAATATTAAAAAGCGGAATCGAAAATTCGAACAATCCATCCCCGACGAATACTTATTTAAACTACAAGAAACTTATACCAGCTATATCAAGCAACATAATATCAAAACTATTTTTGTGGATGCTAGTAATGCAGACTTTTTGTACAACGAAAAGCATTTAAAAGTCATTATAGACGCATTGGATAAAGATTTGGAAGAAGGTCAACATTATTTTACACTACCCTAAGTTCACCCCATTAATACTGTTATGGAGCAAAATGCACAACAACTAACCAAAGATCCATTTGCAGCTTTAAGGATACCTGAGTTTAGGAATTTAATGATTGGGCGTTTTTTATTTATCATGGGCTTAAGGATGATGGGCACATTGGTAGGCTGGTGGATTTATGAGTTAACCAACGAACCTTTTGCCATTGGTTTGATTGGTTTAGCTGAAGTGATTCCTGCTGTATCACTTGCTTTGTATGCTGGCCATGTGATTGATAAAAGCGAGAAAAGAAAAATCATTTTAAGAGGCGTTGCACTCTACTTTATTTGTGCAATTAGTTTATTACTCTTATCATCGGCCTATGGCAGAGCACATTTAGGCAACCTGCAAATAGCAATTGTAATCTATTTCGTGATCTTTTGTACTGGCGTCATTCGTTCATTTACAGGACCTGGTTTTGGAACCTTGGTGGGTGAAATAGTCCCAAAAAATTTATTACAAAATGCCACAACTTGGAGTCAAGGCATGTGGCTAAGCGCCTCTGTGGTAGGGCACGCAAGTGTTGGATTTATGATTGCAGGCTTTGGCATTCATGGCTCATTAATCCTTGTGGTCTCTTTGGTGGCAATTGGCTTTTTCTTTATACAAAAAATTACTGCAAAGCCTCCTCACCCAACTGTGGTGGAACAAAAACCGCTAGAGAGTGTGAAAGAAGGATTGCGTTTTGTTTTAAATACAAAAGAATTATTGGGCGCATTGTCATTGGATTTATTTGCAGTTCTTTTTGGTGGTGCAGTCGCAATGGTACCCGTATTTGCTAGAGATATCTTAAAAGTAGGTCCAATTGGTTTTGGCTGGCTCAATGCAGCGACTGATATTGGTGCGATGCTGATTATTATTCTCATTACATTGTACCCTGTTACACAAAAACAAGGAAAAAAATTATTACTTGCAGTCGCCGGTTTTGGTATTTGTATCATTGTCTTTGCATTGTCTAAAATATTTTGGATCTCATTTGTCGCATTGTTAATGAGTGGTATTTTAGATGGATTTAGTATGATTGTTCGAGGTACCATTGTTCAGCTCAAAACACCGAGTCATATGCGTGGCAGGGTGATGTCGGTGAATTCTATGTTCATCAATAGTAGTAACGAATTAGGGCAATTCGAAAGTGGATTGGCAGCAAAAGCGATGGGTGTAATTCCATCGGTCGTATTCGGAGGCGTGATGACTATTTTAGTGGTGATCACCACATGGTTTAAAGCTCCTAAACTAAAAGAAATGGAATATTAATTATTTCGCAATGAGTGCATTCATGACATCGTGCACGATAGGACAGAACTCTGCATTTTTCATTGTAATAGGAATACGTTTAAAAAAAACATCCTCGTCTGTGTAAGGAAACCTTTGACAATCTGTTGGACGATGGTCGTAAATGCTACATGCATTGTCATTGCCTAAAAAAGGACAAGGTCTTGTCTTAGAAACATAGTCACCTTCTTCGTCCATACTTAAATACTGATCTATAAAAGCAGTCTCTTTCATCCCCATGTATTTACTGATTCTTTTAATGTCTGGCATTTTGAATCTTGGGGAATAATTTTTGCAACATCTTGCACAATCTAAACAATCGATTTTCTCAAAAGCAGCTTCATGCAAATCTGGCAATTGCTTTAAAATAACACGCTTATCCACCCTTTTAAGAAAGTTCTGGAATTTTTTAAGCTGTTCCGGAGCGGGCGTATCGTATAAGTGTTCAGTGTTTGCTTGCATAATAGATGACAAAAGTAAACTATTTAGCCCTCATCCACAAGCTTTCCCCATTCGAGTGCTTTTATCAAGCTTTCCCTTTTTAAGGCGGCGCTAAAAGCCTATATTTGTGCCAATTTTTAACCCTTTCAATTCCGTCGAAATGAATCCAAATGGCGCAGAATTTATCCAAAGACATATTGGCCCAAATCCAGTAGATAGTGCAAAAATGTTGAAGGCAGTTGGAGTGGATACTTTAGCAGCATTAATTGACAAAATTGTACCTGCAAATATTCGTTTAACAAAACCAATGGAGATTCCTGAGGGATTGACCGAGTTTGAAATGTTGCAATCACTTAAAGCCATTGGTGAAAAAAATATTGTTGCGAAAAATTTTATCGGACAAGGTTACTATGGTACGATCACACCTTCTGTGATCCTAAGAAATATTTTTGAAAATCCAGGTTGGTACACACAATACACCCCTTATCAGGCAGAGATTGCACAAGGCCGTTTAGAAAGTTTATTGAACTTTCAAACCATGATCTCCGATTTGACTGGAATGGACATTGCAAACGCATCTTTATTAGACGAAGCGACTGCAGCGGCAGAAGCGATGGCGATGATTTTTAATCATATCAATAAATCTGATGTGATTAGTCAACCAAAATTATTTGTGGACGAAGCCATCTTTACACAAACACAATCTGTATTACAAACTAGAGCAACACCTATTGGTGTGGAATTAGTGACAGGTGATTTTAAGACTGCTGCGATTGACGGTACCTTCTTTGGTGCGATCCTTCAATATCCAAATGCCAATGGTGCAATACAAGACTATACGAGCTTTATAGACCAAGTACACCAAGCAGGTGGTATGGTGATTTTAGTAGCAGATTTACTTTCATTGACTGTACTAAAAAGTCCAGGCGAACTCAATGCAGATGTGGCTGTAGGTAACACACAAAGATTTGGTGTGCCGATGGGATTTGGCGGACCACATGCTGCATATTTTGCAACCAAAGATGCATTCAAAAGAGGTATGCCGGGAAGATTGATTGGTGTAAGCATAGATGCACAAGGCAACCGTGCATTAAGAATGGCATTGCAAACTAGAGAGCAACATATTAAACGCGAAAAAGCAACTTCAAATATTTGTACCGCACAAGCATTACTTGCCAACATGGCTGTGATGTATGCAGTGTACCATGGACCAGATGGATTAAAAGCCATCGCTTCAAGGGTGCATGCATTGGCACAAGGATTGGCGCAACAATTAGAAAGTTTAGGTGTTCAACAAGTGAATGAATTTTATTTTGACACATTGCACCTAACAGGTTTTGATGCGCATAAATTATTTGAGCTTGCAAATAAACATGCTGTCAACTTCAATTATTTTGCAAATGGAACTGTGTCTATCAGTATAGATGAAACAACTTCTGTAAAAGACACTCAATCCATTGTGCAATTGTTTGAAACATTGACAGGTAAAAAGGCGCAGGCGTTGAATGCTTCAATTAAAAATGCAGCTATCCCTGCGCAATTGGTTAGAACTAGCGACTACTTAACACATCCAGTATTCAATACACATCATAGTGAAACACAAATGATGCGCTATATCAAGCAATTAGAGAATAAAGACCTTTCTTTAAATACAAGCATGATTAGTCTTGGTAGTTGTACCATGAAATTGAACGCTGCGACAGAAATGATTCCAGTAAGTTGGCCTTGTTTTGGTGGATTACATCCATTTGCACCAGCAAATCAAACCATCGGCTATCAAGAGATTGTAAAAGAGCTAAGTGCTTATTTATGTCAAACGACTGGTTTCACTGCATGTAGTTTACAACCTAATAGTGGTGCACAAGGTGAATATGCAGGTCTATTGACCATTCGTTCTTACCATGCAGCCCGAAATGAAGCACACAGAAATATTGTTTTGATTCCTATTAGTGCGCACGGTACCAACCCTGCAAGTGCGGTGATGGCAGGCTTTAAAGTAGTGGTCGTAGCATGTGATGCTGCTGGTAATATTGATGTTGCCGACCTTACAGAAAAAGCCATTCAGCATAAAGATCATTTAGGTGCATTGATGGTGACTTATCCATCTACACATGGTGTGTTTGAAGAAACCATCATGGACATTTGTAATACCATTCATGTAAATGGTGGTATGGTTTATATGGATGGCGCCAATATGAATGCACAAGTAGGTTTAACAAGCCCTGGCAATATTGGAGCGGATGTATGTCACTTGAATTTACATAAAACATTTGCCATTCCACATGGTGGAGGTGGGCCAGGTGTTGGACCAATTTGTGTGAATGATAAATTAGCACCTTTCTTACCAGGTCATATCAAGAATGGAGACGCCACCAATGCGGTGAGTGGTGCACCATTAGGATCTGCAAGTATTTTATTGATTAGTTATGCTTATATCAAGATGTTAGGTGCTAAAGGATTGGAATTAGCAACCAGCTATGCCATTTTGAATGCCAACTATATGAAATCAAGATTAGAGAAAGCATACACTATTTTATATACTAGCAAGAATGGCACATGCGCACACGAATTCATTATTGACTTAAGACCATTCAAATCAACTGCAGGTATTGAAGCAGAAGATGTGGCTAAACGTTTAATCGATTATGGGTTCCATGCACCTACCATGAGTTTCCCTGTAGCAGGCACCATCATGATTGAGCCTACAGAAAGTGAGGATATGGCAGAATTAGATCGTTTCTGTGATGCTTTGTTAGCAATACATGCAGAAATTGTTGCGATTGAAACTGGCCGATTTGATAAGACCGACAATCCATTGAAGAATGCGCCACATACACAACATGTGATTTGTGCAAATGAATGGTCACATAGTTATACAAGACAAGAAGCTGCATTCCCACTACCTTATGTGGCGTTGAATAAATTTTGGCCAACAGTAGCACGTGTAAACAATACGCATGGTGATAGAAACCTTGTTTGTACTTGTGAGCCAGTTTCTTCTTATGCATAAATGATCTAAAAAATAGATTAAGATAGATTCCAAATAAGAGCGGCGCTTCAACTGAAGCGCCGCTCTTATTTATTCAGAATAGCAGATCTGCCTTTACTTCTACCTTTGGATACCACTAAGCATCCATCCTTTTTACACTACTACTACTGCTGCTACTAGTGATCGGGGGATTTCCATTTAACATGAATTCATATAAGCCAATGATTTTCTCCTTGTCACTTAATGAGGTTTGGAGTTTATCAAAATCGTTTTCAAGTTTTTTTAATTTCTTGCTTTCACTTGTGTACTTATTGGTGAAGTCTTCCAAAATAGTATCGTCTATTTGTTGACTTTGTTGTCCTGCCTCTTTTAGCATCTGTCCTTCCCCAGTTAGCACCCATAAAATATCAAGTTCTGGATAGGCTTGGTAGATCTTAATTAAGATGTCTGATCCTACCGATCCTAAATGTTTTAATTGTTTTGAAAAATAGCCATTGGACAAATCAATTTTTTGCTCAAAAGCATGTGGTGTAATCTTTTTGCAATGAATAAAGACTGCGATTCTTTCGATTGGTTTCATGATAAAAATATTTAGATGTTTATTTAATACGACATTGATTGCTTTATCGTATTACTAAATTACCTCTATCAATAAAATCATGTCAAAAACTTAGGCCTCAATTATAGGAGACCTAGGCCTCATTTTTTAGAAAAAACGAACGACCTATAGTTTTTCACTTAATTCCAACCATCTTAATTCTGCTGCTTCTAATTCGGTTGTAACCGAAGCCAGTTGGGCACTTAGCGCAGTGATTGAAGTGTAATCTCCAGTACTATTGTTCAATTCATGAGTGAGTGTCACCTTTTTACTTTCTAGTTCAGGCATCGACTTATTCAACTGCTCTAGTTCTAGTTTTTCTTTATAAGACATTTTTTCCGCTACTTTCTTTGGGGCATTTTCAATGGCTGCCTCATTTGTTGTATTCGATACGGATACAGCAGCAGGCTTGACTTCATGCTCTACCTGTGTGGTGATATCAGAACTTACAGCAGCATAGTTCTGTTTGCTTTTTTCTAAAATCCTAAACTGTGTATAATTACCAGGATAGTCGCGAATCACACCATCCCCTTCAAATATAAATAAGTGGTCCACCAATTTATCCATGAAGTAACGATCATGCGATACCAATAAAACACAACCCGCAAAATCAATTAAAAACTGTTCTAATACCGCCAAAGTTGGAAGGTCTAAATCGTTGGTCGGTTCATCTAGGATTAAAAAATTAGGATTTTTAAACAAGATGGTTAATAGTTGAAGTCTTTTCTTCTCCCCTCCGCTCAAAGCACTTAAATAAGTATACTGTTTGTCTGGTGTGAATAAAAATAATTCTAAGAATTGCGCTGCACTCAATGTGCCACCACTTGCCAAAGGAAACTGCTCAGCAAATGTTTTTAAGTATTCAATCACGCGCATGTCCTTTTTGTAGGTAAGCCCCTCTTGAGAAAAATGACCAAAGACAATGGTGTCGCCTACATTGATTTTACCACTATCTGGCATGGTCAATCCTTGTAGAATTTGTAAGAAGGTAGATTTTCCTACACCATTCTTACCTACAATACCAATACGCTCTCCTTTACTAAAGGTATAATCAAAGCCTTTTAGTACAACTAGGTCTCCATATGACTTGTATACTTTAATGGCTTCGATAATCTTACCTCCCAATCGGGTCATCTTCATATCCAATTGCAAATTGGTGTCTTCAATTTTTTGTTTTGCCCTAGCTTCTACTTCGTAAAAATTATCTTGCCTGCTTTTACTTTTAGTTGTCCTTGCTTTTGGCTGCTTACGCATCCACTCTAATTCTTTTCTAAAGGTATTTTTCGCTTTGTCAATACTTGCCAATTCTGATTCAATCCTGGCGGCTTTCTTCTCTAAATAATTTTCATAATCTCCTTTATAACTATATAATTTCTCTCTTTCTAATTCCCAAATCTCATCTGTCACCGCTTCTAAGAAATAACGATCATGCGATACAAGTAATAAGGTTACTTTTTCTTGCTCTAAATAATTTTCCAACCATTCGATCATATTTAAATCTAAGTGGTTGGTAGGCTCATCCATTAATAACAAAACATGTTTTGGTTCAAATCCAATTTGAATCAATGTTTTTGCTAATGATACACGTTTTCTTTGCCCACCACTTAATTTTGAAACGGGCTGCTCTAAATGATGGATATTCAATTGGGTTAAAATCGTTTTTACTTTTGACTCAAAGTCCCAAGCATTGTTCTCCTCCATTTCCATGATCGCATCTGTAATCAAATTTTCATCCTCTGTCTCCATGGCCATTTCATAATTACTAATGGCCTTCATAATAGGATGTTCTTGATTGAACAAGTTCTGCGTCACCGATGCGGTTTCTATAAATTGAGGGTCCTGTTCAAATAAAACCAAATGGACGTCTTTATGCACTTTTGCAGTACCCGAATCTGGCACTTCCTTGCCTGACAAGATTCTTAAAAGGGTACTTTTCCCAATACCATTCCTTGCCACCAAGGCTATTCTGTCACCCTCGTTGATATTAAAGCTGATGCCCTTAAATAAGGGCATAATGCCATAACTTTTTGTCAAATTTTCTACAGATACATAATGCATGGCGCAAAGATACAAGCACTAAATTAAAATAGGGGAAAAAGCAACGAAGATTGTACTTTTGTAGACGTTAATATCGAAATAGATGAAAAATTTTGAAGTGCCTTCAGGCTACAGAAGCCCCTTAATTGTTGCCATTAAACAAAAGCGCAAAGCGGACGATAAGCTTAAAAAGGATTTCACCCCAACCGAACTTGACTTTGGCAAGGTTAAAATCTATTTAGCGAGGCATTTTGGATTTTGTTATGGTGTTGAAAATGCCATTGATATTGCCTACAGAACCATTGAGGAAAACAAGGGCAAAAGGATTTTTCTATTGAGTGAGATGATCCATAATCCTCAAGTGAACAATGACTTGACAAGCAAAGGCGTTCGATTTTTACAAGATACATTGGGCAAAGAATTGATTCCCTTATCCGAATTGACAAAAGACGATATTGTCATTATTCCTGCATTTGGCACCACACTAGAATTAGAGGAAAAATTAAGAGCCAAGGGGATTGCAATTGAATCCTATGATACAACTTGTCCCTTTGTCGAAAAAGTTTGGAATCGTAGTGAACAAATTGCACAAAAAGGCTACTCAATTATTATACATGGGAAACCAAAACATGAAGAAACAAGGGCTACTTTTTCTCACACATCTGCACATACGCCCACTTTAATTGTAAACGATATCGAAGAAACAAAAGTGTTGGGTAAAATTATTAGTGGCGAATTACCTACCGCTTATTTTTATGATTTTTTTATCAATCGTTTTTCAGTAGGATTTGATCCGACGATGCATTTAGATAAAATTGGTGTTGTCAATCAAACGACTCAATTAGCCACAGATACACAAGCAATTTCGGATTATCTAAAACAAGTTATACTGAAAAAATTTGGAACAGAAAATTTAGCAGCTCATTTTGCAGACACCAGAGATACACTTTGTTATGCCACCAACGACAATCAGTCTGCAGTAATAGGATTATTAGAAACAGAAGCTGATTTAGCGATTGTGATGGGCGGGAAAAATAGCAGCAATAGTTCGCACTTAGTTGAATTGTGTGAACGAAAATTACCCACATATTTTA
>Ga0209230_10000886_pt1 | contig 11924 bp, 9 predicted proteins | sample LakOntMetagenome_FD_187467 | JGI IMG/M metagenome (GOLD analysis project Ga0209230, IMG submission 187467) | Freshwater and sediment microbial communities from Lake Ontario - Sta 18 epilimnion Metagenome (SPAdes) (version 2) | ecosystem: Environmental > Aquatic > Freshwater > Lentic | place... | reverse complement strand
GATCAACATATTTGGTTCAACGTTCCCGAATATATTTTCGGCGAAGCGGTTTACAACAAAGCCGAGTGTATAGCATATTTAGTGAATAAACTTCAGGATAACGGATTTTTAGTTAAATATATCCATCCAAATACGATGTTTATTTCATGGTCCAACTGGATTCCACAGTATATACGTGCTGAATTCAAAAAGAAAACCGGGAAAACTATAAATGAAAAAGGAGACATAACATCAGATCCACGTAAAGAACAAGATGGAGAAGATGATATAAACCAAGGATTATTCAATACAGGAACTACTGGACAACAGGCCACACCGAAAAAAGAACAAAAACAATTCACACCGATTGATAAGTACCGTCCATCCGGTAAATTCGTGTACAACGACGGGGTTCTTGAACAAATAGACAAACGAATAGGGGGGCGCAGCCCCCCTACGACCCCCCGGTTTGGGTCTCTTTAATTGAGGGGGCGCAGCCCCCTTACGACACCCTCTTTTGATATTCCCCAAATTCTAAATCGTCGGCTGGTTTACACCTTTAACGAAACGAAAAACGAGTATAAAACAAAAGTGCATCAGGATTGAGGAGACGTGGTTGGGTGAAAAAATATATGACTTTATTATATATTTTCTATTATTATGTTGAATAAATCTTGTTTTTGAATATTCGTTGTAAAATACTTATAGATCTTGTTACTCTGACCCAATCATACTCCCACATAACGACCAAATTGTATCCCAACCCGAGAATCTGTTTTTCTTTTTTCTTTGTGTTTTGGTACAATTCTCCAAATGTTGTGTTTGTTGTCTTGTTTACTTCTGTCATTATAAATCTTTTAGGGTTACCGTGCCAATAATCTCCATGAAATTCATAAATTGTATTTGTATCCGGATCATAACCATCTGCTTTAAATAAAGTACCCGGTATTTTAAATTCATTCCCATTTTCGGCGTGTATAATAGTATCAATATTGCGATATGATTGAACAAAGTTCAGCCATTGAATTTGTAGTTTTGAATGTTGTTTTTTAGACTGGCATTTCTGGCATCCCGACAATCCACTAATATGATTGTTAGGTCTTTTTTGAAATATGCCGTGAAGTTTGCATATGATGGATACATCATCATGCCCGCTTCTATAGACTACTTCAGAGTAATCATATGTATCACCATGAATGGAAACTGCTTTTTCAATGAATTCTTCTTTAGAAGATGACTTGGACATGGATATACTGTTATACCCACATTTTTGACATCCACTTCCTCGTAAGTGACCGCATGGTGTTTGTTCATATGGTCCGTGTGTTTTGCATATTATTTTTATTTTTTCGTAACTACTTGTATATTCTACATAAGAATAATCGTATCGGTTTTGGTGAATTTCTTTTGATTTTTCAATGAACTCAATAGTATTGCTTCGCCGGCTATTATAAAACAATATTTGCCCGCATTTGACACACCCTTTTCCTTGTAAATGATTATTTGCCTGTTGTTTAAATTCTCCGTGTATCGGACAAAGAATGATCAATTGATCTTCACACCCTGTGTAAACCGATAATTTATAATCGTATGTATCTTTGTGTATATCTTTTGCTTTTCTAATAAAATCAGCGGTTGTCAATCTCCTTTCGTCTCCTCTTCCTTTTTTGGCACATTCGGGGCAACCGAATCTGGAATTGATGTGGACGGAAGGCGTCTGCTCAAATTTGTCATGCAGAGGACATTTAATTGTGATATTGGTCAGTGCGTTCACATATGTAGCTTCAGAATAATCATATTTATTCTCATGAATTTGTATCGCGTTTTTTAAAAAGTCTTCCCAGCATTTTTTTAAACTTTCATCCGTAGATTCAGTTCCGCATCTCATACAGCCGCAACCCTGCAAATGAGAATTCGGTACTTGTTCAAAAGGTTGATCGCTGTGTTTTTTACAAATAATCAAAATTTTTGTCTGAGAATTCACATAATTCACCAACGAATAATCATATTTATCGTCATGAATTTGTTTAGCTCGTTCAATGAACTCTTCTGTCGTGAATTTCGCATAACACCCACATTTCGGGCAACCCTGCTTTTGCAAATGTTTTGTTGGTGTTTGGAGGAATGGAGCTGTATTGTGTTCTTTACACAATATAGGAATTTTAGTTTTGCAATCAACAAACACAACACGCGAATAATCGTATTTATCACCGTGAATTGATCTTGCCTTTTCAATAAATGTCAGGGTAGTATATTTCGGACGACTCATCTATTTTTATGTGAGTGAATATCTTGATTTTCGGTTCAATTTTATTCTTTATTTCTTAGGTTTCAATTTTTCTTTTTTCTTGGGGAGTTTCTTTTCAGTCACATCCCTAATCTGCTTCGCAATACTATTGATTTGCTGGTCAGTCATAAATTACTTATCATGTTTCTCTTCTATCGAGTACAAAGTTATCCAGTATAATTGGTAAAATTGAGCGTTTTACATGAGAAAAGGTGTAAATTCTCGCTATTCTCCATAAATGGGGGGTCATAGGGGGGCTGCGCCCCCCTACAAAAAATTGAAATGAGGTTTGCGATAAAAAATCCATATCGAAAACCTTATACATTATAATATGGAGATTGAAATACAACATGACACTGCTCCTTTGACCTTTAGTCGTAAAACACTCAAGAAGAAAAATCCATTAAATCCGCAACAGAAATCAAAGTTGTGGGAAATATATGACCAGGATAAATTTCTCGAGAATATCCACGATAACCATACTCCGTCATCTGTAGAACAGACTGAGTTCTGTGTGAAATGCCATACTCTGCTGATATGCGCAGATGAAGGCTTTCAGACTTGTCCGAATGGATCTTGTGGGTATATGAATAATTATACATTAGACTATTCTCCCGAATGGCGATATTTTGCAGGGGACAAGAAGTGTAATAATGCAGATACAACTCGTTGTGGAAATCCAATTGATCCGCTTTTAGAAGAATCGTCTTATGCGTGTAAAATATTCTGCACTTCCAATGCTTCCATAGAAATGAAAAATCTTCGAAAATGGAGTAGATGGCAATCCATGCCACACAAAGAGAAAATGTTGCATGAAGAGTTTCAATTGATTAGTACTTATGCCAGTAATGCGGGTATACCAAAGATCTTTATAGATGATGCAAAGGCGATTTTCAAAGATTTATATGAACAAAAGAATTTTCGTGGCATGAAACGTGACGCCATGCGGGCGGCATGCATCTGGATTGCATGTTGGAAAAATAAATGCCCACGTACATCAAATGAAATCGCCGATATATTTCATATTGATAAGAACAGCGCGTCATTAGGATGTTCTTGCGCAGAAGAACTGTTACAAAGCCACGAACGAACCATGGACGTTTCTGATAAATCTAAATTGTGTGCGTTAACCCCAAGTGCTTTTATTGAACGATTCTCAAGTAAATTAGAGTTATCCCAAGATCAGCAACTTTTAGCAAAGTTTATAGCATTTCAGGTTGAAAAAAAAGAACTTATCCCTGACAATCGCCCACAGGCAATCGCGGCTGGAATATTATATTTTGTATCGCAATACTGCCAACTTCCTTACACCAAAATGGATATCAAAATAAAACTTGGAGACGAAGCGAGCGAAGTTACCATAAACAAATGTTTTAAGAAACTAAACGATTGTAAAAAAGATTTACTTCCGAGTTGGGTTATCCAGAAATACGGAGGATCTATTCCCAAATAGATTTGTACATTATTTTTTCTTGCAATAATGTATAATATGCAACAGTATTGTCCACCATACAACAATAACCCGTATCCGAAACAATTATACAACGAAGGGATCCCACCAATGTCCGCATGTCCTCCACCACCTCCACCATTTATGTATCCATATCCACAACCGAATTATTATAATAAAAAACGGAAAAAAAAGAAAAATAAAAAAGTTGAGTCCGATTCAGATTTTTCCGTATCTATCATCTCCTCTGACTCCGAATCAAGTGCATCTATTTCGGATTCTTGCTCTGAATCTGAATCTGAATCGGTTGGATCTGGTATAGAACATAAAATCGCTCAGCTAAAGAATAAAATCACCAAACTGGAAGGGAAAAAAAAGAAAGAAAAACACAAGAAAGAAGACTTTGACCCCCCAGATTATGAAAAACACAAATTTGACAGTGCAGACAACTGCTCCACATCAATAGAAAGTAAAGTATGTGACTCTATTCCATTTCCAGTTAAAAGATCGAGTCCTGTCAAATGTCCTTCCGTTGTAACCAAACCGTGTCCAACCAAGTGTCCTTCAGAATGTTCGTCCGTTGTATCAAACGAAAGTTCAACGATTCCATCCGTATGTTCTACTCCTAAAAAAGATAATCTGATCATATTAAGGGTTCCCAAAAAACATAAAGTAACAAACAATGGACAGCAGGCATGTATAAGAATAGAAAGAAAGAAAAATATATAATTTATGTTTATATGGCTCCCGACATCATTTTTATAATCCCATATCGTGACAGAGATATGCATCGTTCGTTTTTTCGTAAACATATGAAATCGATATTGGAAGATTTGCCAGAAGAATCGTATCGGACGTTTTTCGTTCATCAACGAGACAATCAACCATTCAACCGTGGAGCCATAAAAAATATAGGGTTTTTAGCCATGAAACAAGAATATCCAGAAGACTATAAACAGATCACTTTTGTGTTCAATGATATTGACGTTATGCCATTTGAAAAAAATCAACTCTCGTATAAAACAAGTGAAGGTATTGTGAAGCATTTCTATGGATTCAAATTCGCTTTAGGAGGAATTGTTTCGATTACAGGCGGTGACTTTGAAAAACTGAATGGATTTCCTAATTTTTGGGCGTGGGGGTGGGAAGACAACGAATTGCAACGACGCGCCGAGCTTAACGGACTTCATATAGATCGTTCCACATTTTTTCAAATCCTTAGCAAAGATTTTATACATTACCATCACGGTGCTTACCGAGAAGTTAATCCTGATGAAAAACGCCGGTATGCTATGAAAACAAAAGAAGGTATACTGGATATTAAATTAAATAAGTTTGCTATAGAGGACGACATGATACAAGTGGATTCTTTTTCAACAGGTACAAATCCGACCCCCGAAAAGAACGAGGTAATGGCGATAGGCGGACCGCCGCCGCCTCCTTCGAATAAGAATAAAAGGAAGCCTTTATTTAAAATGAATCTAACTAAACAATAAGTCCGTCTATCCATTTATATGTGAGCCCAATATGAGTTTCGTTTTCCCAAACGCCCGAAATATTCAACAACATCTTTTTGGACTGATTCAGACGATTCGTTTTGAGGGTTATTAGACCGAGTGTCTGTTTTTTTGGTCTATTTGTGTGTTTTCCATACTGAGTTAATAATTGGGTTTCCAGAAGATTAATGTCATTTGCATTATTATCCCAGGGGACATATATGTAGATTCCATTCATCGTAAAATCAGATCCAGTATAAATAACTTTGGCGAATGTTCCGGCGATAACAATGTTAGGAGTAGGTTCTAAAAAGTAAAACTGATTATGATTGTACGCGTGTATATCTAATGCAAACACATTCATGAAACTTATATTTATAAAAATCAAATGTTTATTTCGTTTTTATTTCAAATGTTTTTTTAGTAATTCAATGTATATATGGAACCAGGACGTTTAGGGTTTCAATCCTGGAAAGGGAAAACGTTTTACGAAATCACATCTATTCTGCAAAAACACAAACTTATGAATTTAGATGAAACCTCTGCGAAACTCTTTTTCAAAACCATGCCTTTAAAACACTATCGGTCTGAGATTGTTCCTTCCATACCGGGAGGTAATTATCGGAATTCCCAAAGAATTCGGACAGACATGGAAACCCCCGGAGGAACCATCATAAAAGACCAATGTACAGAAAATTCAAAACCGCTGCATTTTCATGTGGAAGAATCTAAAACAAACAATCCATGCAGCAGTTGCGACGACTCGTTTTTGTCAGCCAACTATCATAATAAAAACACGGATGTTCCGTCGTTGTCTCAAAAAGACAATGCCTTGAGACGAGTACGAAGTGCAGGTATGAATCGTCCGCGATATAACCCAGAGTTAAACAACCGTCCTGATAATTACAATTCCTCCGCACAATATCTACATGGTCGCAATAAAACTTTCCAACAAAACCAATACAACCGGTTACGAATCCAGGACCCGACAAATACCGCGAAAAATGTATATGCATCTAATACGATACAGTATTGCGGGTCTGAAACTCAATATGTTCCGGTATATTATAAACCCAACAATAGTAAGTTTGGCACACAGGGTGCAGTCGAGGCAAGTTCCAGATTAGCTCGTCTTAAATATGATACCATCACAGACGCTGGATCTAAAATGCGAAAAGCTTATGGTGAACAAACTGCAAATGCACTGTCCTATGGAGTACCATCGAATGGATATACTATAAAAGATAAAATAGGATATCCGAATATTTGCACACCAGTCGTGAAAAAAGACGGTAGCATCATCAAGTGTTGATTTTTGCGCTTCTATTTTTGTTTCTATTAATTCTTTGTTTTCTCGTCTTAAATCGTCCTCCTGAAAACTTTTTGGGGAACATGGGTTGGTCTAATATACTCATTTTTGTTTCTAACATCTTCTTTTTTTCCGCTGTCGTCATTTCCTTAACTTTATCGAAGTCAATCATAAATACGTGGTTTCTCCCATTAATGGATCCAAGAATAAATTCAACGTCAGTCAGCTTTATATTTTTCTTCATTGAACCATCAACCAGCGTTTTCAAGTCGTTATAATATTGTTTTGGATTTATCCCCAATAAGGTAAGATAGATATCAATTGTACTTTTTCCGATCTCGATCCATTTTGACGTTTCCCCACCTCCCTCTTCGGCTCGAAACGGATCTTCGTCTCCCGGTAGCAACATAAATAAACACTTCTTTTCTAATAGTTTATCTATGATATGCGCGTTTTTTTCCGACAATGTTTTTTGTTTCTTTATCGCTTTGTTCATTTGACGTTTGCTCAACACAATTGGCCGAATTTCATCCATTTTCAAGTAGCATCTTCTGTTCTCTATCCAGTTTTCGTAAATGTTAATCAACGAAATTGTTTGAAGCTTCAATGACGGAAAATAAGCTGCGATTTGGGTATACATCTGATGTTCCCTCTCAAAGTCAGGTGGACAAGAGAATGCCTGTGCATGTCCCTCGCTGGAACCCTTGATTATTTTAGTACGATCTGATAGTGATCTAAAAATGTACCCGTATGTGCCGCCATTTAAAAGCTCTCCACAGTCGAAACATTTTGTGGCTTTTATGCTATTTAGTCCCTTTTTTGTGAATTGTTTTCCAGTTTCGGGGTCAGTTACCAGGATGGTGTCTTGGTTCTCTCTGATCCTTCTGGCTTTATCTGGAAAGTGACGTTCCAAAAAAGCATCTTTTTGTTCTTCTGTAATTCTTTGTGAAGTAAACAAATCATGGATCACGGCAGTAGCGCCAAATCCGATTTTTTCACCCCTTAACAGCGCTTGGTATTTTGCATCTATGTTGGAGAATGTCATTGTTATATATTGATACATTAAATTAAATATTTAGAGCACCACTCTGCGCACTTTTGTTTGTTTGATTTTACGTTTTCGTTTCTATCTGATTGGCTCAATAGTTGATGAATGTATTCTAAACGAGGCTGTCCGAAAATAGAGTTTATTTCTTCTAATTTACCAGATATAAACAAGGTCGGATTGGACTTCCATATACGGTTTATATTCGTGTTCGGGGTTAGATTCGTGTAAAGTGTTGAAAAAGCTCCTAAAACAGACGGGTCTATTTTCTCATAGACGAAATTTTTGCATATAATATACTTTTCGCAATTCGTAAGATCTGTAATGCTCGGTTTCATTATATGTGTTTTTTCGTAAAAATGAGAGACTAACGTAAGTATATCTAAAGACAGCGTCGTAAACGTATCTCCCAACTTTATAATACATACTCCTTTTTGTTTCTGTACTGCCAATACAACCAATATTTGTTTTAAAATGGATATCGCATTTTCATATTCATTTTCACCCGACGCTTGACAAAACGCAACGTCAATATGGACATTATCTTTCCACGGAAAAGGTTCGCCAGGGCTTAATAAAAAACTTGAGTCTTGTTTAGAAAAATTCCGGATATATCGGAACGCGCGTATCGTCATATCTGCATCGGCACCAAAATGCAACGTATTCAATTTGTAAAAGTTCTTCCATGACAAACGCATGATGGAATATATTTCCAAAATTTCATAAAAAGGAATATGTACCTTGTTTATACGCGAAGTTTCATTTATATTAGAATATGGGTTCACGGATATTTTTTTCCATCTACCACTATCACATTCAGAAATTCTTTTTTTTATCTCATTCATGTAATGATATTGCGATGGCGACAATATAGTAGACAGTTCTGGTTGTGGTAAAACCTGCAAGTCCGATATTTCAAACGCGCATTTGGGAAATAAATAATAGATTATGGTGTTTATTCTTTTTTGACATACAATACCAATACCAGATTGTTTCACGTAATAAGGTTGAGATCTGTGCATTCCTTAATAGTTAAACTTAAACATGTATTTAATATGTTTGTTTTTGTTTTCTCTTCCACATGTTTTTCAAAAGCACATGTTGATCTCGTACTGGGATCATCGCGAGTTTCTTTTTCGTTTTATCATTCAAACTGTTATAATATGTTTCTATTTCCAAATTATCAAATACCAACTCGTCCAATATTGGAGAGAAGTTTTCGTCGTTCAACACGATACGGTCTTTCTTCACTTTTTTCACGGCCGGTTTTTTCACTATTATTTCTTCTTCTTCTTCTTCTTCTTGTTTTGCATCTTCCTCCAAAACTTGCAAGTTCTTAAGAGTACTCTTGGGGATATCTCTCACTTTTTTGAAAATGAAGTAACGGTTTAAAAAGGAAATATATTTCTCGTCGCTCGTCATATTGGGCGCGTTTCTTACAAACATATCTGAATTCGTTGCAATCTCTTTATTCATCATTCCGAACATACGGCTAAACGAACCGGTTGATTCGGTGAACCCGATGCCGCGTAATTCATTGTTATCCAGAAGCACAAACCCATAATCTTCCATGAGTCGTTGGAAATAGTCAAAATGAACTAAATATTCTATAAACATCTTGTCAATACTTTCTTGGTAAACATATATTGGTAACCCTACACTGTCTTCCTCCGCTGGAAATTCTTGAAGAGAGGAACTATATTTCTTCATTATTTCAAACACCTTTTTGCCTTGTTTATCGATTCGTATGGATTCATTTTCTTTAATCAATGTACCATCGTCTCGTTTATTCAACATTTGAAACACCTTCTGACCATCAAAACATGTCCCTATAAAATAACCATTTAGTCTCGTGCACTCTGACAAATTTTGCAAAAACGTATGTAGAGTTTTCTTACTTTCAAAGAAGTAGTGCAATGCAAACTGACAAGAACTTATATGAAACCCTTCGTGAGCAATCCCGTGATTGAATGCGTATTTCTTATGATTCATATTTGCACCGTGACCAAAAACAGACTGGACCAATTCCTTTTCCAGTGCTGATCCAAACGCGGAAGATTCCGTCCGAATATTCAACGCACTACTACCTTCCACAAACAACGCCTTGAGTTTGGAATCTTTATCAAATTGTCGGTGTTTCAAGTATCTTACACAGGCTCCGTCTTCGGAATTCGTGATATTGTCGCCATGGTTATCAATTCCAAGTACAAACGCGAGTTTAGACCGTGACCATTTTGATAAATCGCCGGCTTTTCCGACCGCATAATCAATCAAAATGGGTTCGGCAATATTGAGCCGATTCCGTAAATAATTTGAAACCCCCTCAATCAGTTTACTTTTCACATACAAGTTATGAAAATCGCGCAGGGCTTTTGTATGTGGCGAATTCCTTTCAATCAAACTATAATAAATAGTATCGGTGATTTCGCCATTTGGAACATTGACCGCTCCCGTGATTATTTCCTCTGTAACCGGGAAATGAATCGATTTCCAATTCCCATTGGCCGTTTCGTATTCGTTCATGGATTTCTTTCCTTCGCGTAGTTGTTGGGTTTTATCTTGTCTCACACGCAAAGGCACCCATTTCCACGCGCCTTTCTTGGAGTCGTCATTTTTTGCATATTGGAATTCAACAATCATATCGTCTTCAAAATAATCGCCTTCTATCGTTTTCATGAGCAAAGTGTCTGAGTCTGCCTTGATTAGTGGAATGTTACATAAATAACTTTCCGGATGGTAGGGAACCGTAGGAATGAACGGTTTTGCTTCATACTGATAATCCTCTTCTTTTCCGGATGTCGGTTTGGGAATATTGTCGTACAATACGTCATCAAATGGATTCATAAACTTATGTTTTCTCTTATCAAATCCACACATGAGTATCAACGTTTTGTATTGCACGACGCTGTCAAATACTTTGTCTTGGTCGTGTACTATATTCCGAATCAAATCTTTTCCATCTTTATCTTTCATTGTACTGACCAGAAAGTCAATCGTATTGTAATGAGGCGGTTTCCATTTGAAAGAATGTTTCCACGTGAACTTCTTGCCCTCAATCTCATTGACTTCCCCTATTTTATTTCCTCCCACACCATACGTCATAGGTGTTAAGATTAAACCGTCGATTTCATAATCAAAGTGATGGCGTTTTTCCCATACGCGGGAAGCCGCTTCAAAAATAGATTGATCACTCCATTCAAACTGTTTGACACGCATATGGAAAATACACGACGCGTCTGGCGTGACGGGCTCCAATTCCAGCATTTGATGGAACTTTTTTAACAAGGACAACCTATATTTATCTTCCAGTTCGGTTTCGTCCATTGTAGCAAACGGTAGTTTTCTCACATTGGCTTCTTTTTCCATTCCTCCGAAAAAGTAGATATCAAACGCCGCGTAGAGAAACAAGCGTTTACTATCTTTCCCATACATGATAAATTCCCCGTCTAACAATGAATTGAAACACTTCTTGTTCTTCGTAATGGATCCAGTAAACATGACTCTCATGGAATTTGAAATCAAATAAACTCGTCCTTCTTTGGAAATATAGAGCAAACATCTTTCTCCGTCTGCTTTTTCCGTGATTGTGTAGTCCTTCTTTATATTGGGAATAGAAGACAACCCTTCTGAATTCGTCACCACATTTTCTAATTGAAGAGGGACAGAATTCGGACCAACAAAGAATGGGCGCGGTGATTTCTTATCTAACCAATCGTCACTATACAATCGACACATGTATGAATTCAATATGTTTTCCTGTTCAGTATATGATATAGGGTAAGGTGTTCCTTGCAAGGCACTGAGAATAAGGCGTATGCAATGTCGTATTTTTGTCATATACTCCGGAAACCGTTCTTTTGTACTGTAGTAAGTTGCGAAACTGTTATCCAATTCTAATTCCACTTCATATACAGGCGCTGTATGAAAAACATTCGCTTCTTGTATCGTCTCGGTTGGGATGGGATCTTTCTGGTTTGTGACGCGGTTCACATGTTTCCGGTTGGTCTTTACAATACTAATGTCTACGAAAACGGGATAATCCGGATGACTGAAACGTACCCGATTGATAGACCGGAACGTTTTGAGAGAAGTGTTCCAATCTAACATGAGTTTTTTAATGGGCATATAATTGCTCGTCATGCGATATTCCTCTTCTTCCATATAGGAAACATTGAAATTGAAATCTTGAAACTTCAAGCGCTGGAATTTCGTGTCGTCTTTTTTTGTGACCATGGATTTTTTGGTGAACTTCAAATGTTGAGAATGCGTAAAGTTTTGTTTCATTTTTTCTAAATCGTTGTGATGACAATACGTTTGAATGAGATCTACACCAAATATCTCTGCACGAATGTTGGATG
>Ga0209230_10000883_pt1 | contig 11929 bp, 11 predicted proteins | sample LakOntMetagenome_FD_187467 | JGI IMG/M metagenome (GOLD analysis project Ga0209230, IMG submission 187467) | Freshwater and sediment microbial communities from Lake Ontario - Sta 18 epilimnion Metagenome (SPAdes) (version 2) | ecosystem: Environmental > Aquatic > Freshwater > Lentic | place... | reverse complement strand
GCAAATAATTCTCAAGGGAGATGGTTGAACATTACTAAGTCTTTCAAGATAAAAAAGAGTTGCCCCTTTAGCCCTAAGATACATCTTAGTATTATTAATTTGTTTACGTTGGTTATAAACCCCATACATAATTCTATGCATGGTTAAACCTTTCAATTGCCTGACGCTTTAATCTTTCTTCACCTGATCCATGTACAATGAAATGGTATCGATGTTCATCTGATTGATTCCAGACCATGTGTTCATTTCCTATATCTAGCATAAAGCCATGACCTTGTTTAAAAGGTACACGACCCCATTTACGAAAATAAAACTCACAATTGTCAGGATTATTAATAGCGATGTTCAATGGTCCAAACATTCTTCCAACGCCATCATTATGTGGCATTATATACCCACTCGCATGTAATTTCATAATGCGTACACGCTCATAGGTTTGATAACCCAAAGACTTAATAAATTCGGTGCATGTAGGGAAGTACTCACATGCGTCTGTCCAATGATAATTAGCTTCTTCTACAGTTTTATAACCATATTGTTCATAATTTTCTGTAGCTGTTGGACTAATTCCATGCAATGTAATTGCCGCCCAACCCTCATGATTGTAACTATACTGACGATCCTTTTGTCTATGTCCCACAAACATGTGGTCATTATCAATACATTCTTTATGCATTTTTTTAAAATCTACTGAGAATGTTATAGGAAACCACGGCCAATCTGACCTGTCTAAACTAGTCGGCGCAGGTATTGTAGGTTGCCATTGGTTTGTTAAACTTTCTTTAATGAATTCGTTTAAAATTTCTTTCATATTATTTCTATATCAATAGCACGTTTAATCTTAGAAAATACTTCCAGATTCCAAGATTTTCTAAGTTCGCTGTGGGGGACTAACCAATCTTCCTTATTAGGATGAAAATTTAAAAATGTCTCATCAAGGGCTATTACACCTAAATAATATCTACCTAAAGCTAATTCTAATAAATTATCTATTGGTATCTTAGATTGTAATTCGGATGATTGCTTAATGTACCATTTCCAAAACTGTCTTTCTGTACTTTTATGAGCATTACCAGATGAGTCGCCGAAATTCAACCAGGCTTCAGAACAGAATGTTTCTTGAACCTTAATCATATTATTAGTAATTACTCTTGTGTCATCATCTTCCATGACATGTTGCCAATCTTTACCTAAAGTATTATATCCTAAGTATAACTGACCCCAAGTAAAATCTGTATCTAAAAATAACTTGTCAGTGGGTGTTACTGGCTCTCCCCTTTCAAAGGGTTCATATTGAACCAAACAACTAAACTGAGGGAAGGGACCAGTGTCAATAGCTGTTTCTAAAATATGTATGTACTCATTCAATTTTAGCCATGTATGATGAAATTCTTCTCCGGGAAATAGATTAGAGTCTTTTCCCTGACGTTCGCCATATAATTCAAATTCTTCATGCAAATGATTCAAAGTGTTTGCGTTTATTTCAGCAGTGCTAGTGTAAATCGGTAATTGCTTGTCATAATAACTATTAATCTTATCAATTATTTCATTAATAATTGACATCAATAATTCTAGATCCGTTAAAGTTTTGTTACTAATCTTTAACTCTAACGAATCATTTGTAGCCTTACGGCGGTCTACAATTGATATCCATCTGTCTAATAAACTAGTATAAGGTAGATGATATTGTAATTTTAAATGTTCACCACTTTCCAATTCAAAATGAAATATTGCAATTCTATTCATATAGTCACTTCCCGCTAATATAAATCCATAATTTTAAAATTTGGTACGCCGAGTAGGACTTGAACCTACGACCAATGGATTATGAGTCCACTGCTCTGACCAACTGAGCTATCAGCGTATGTACATAGTATATAGCACTTGCTACATAGTGTCAAACTATTTGGTACCCCCGATGAGAATCGAACTCATGTGAACCAATTATCTGTTGCTTACGGGATATAAATCCGCCGTTTTACCATTAAACTACAGGGGCATTAATAAATACTATATGATTCCATTTGAACATAGACAAACAGTAGAAATCTTTTACAAATTATTCAGTAAAGATCCATATGATCCTAAACAACTATCTTGGGTGCTTCCTAATGACTTTGTACTAGATCCAGTGTTACAAGTAACGCCTAAAACAGAATCAATAGTAAAAGTTCATATAGAAAACAAAGAATTCATACCTAATTACATTGTAGAAGAAAAGCCTTTCATTCTATCAGGTACTGAATTCAATAACTTATAATTGGCGACCCACCAGGGACTTGAACCCCGACCAACGGTTTTGGAGACCGCTATGCTGCCATTACACCAGCGAGCCATTGATTGAATTTGTAAGCCTACGCCGCTTTTATCGTAGATTTATTCAGGACTTACCGGCCGCCTAGCCTGACCTCGCTCGCTGCGCTCACGATGGATATCACTTGGGATCCATCCAGCGTAGTCTCCTTTACAGACCCTTGCAGTTCCCCGCAGGGTGGGAGTTGAACCCATTTGCCTTTTACTGTTTTGGTCCTTCGAAGAAACCTAGACAGCGTGACTTCACTTGCTGACGCTTACAAAACTTGGTGGAGACGGTTGGACTTGAACCAACAATGCCGCGAGGCGGAAGATTTACAGTCTTCTGGGGTTACCAATTTTCCTACATCTCCAAAATTTTCATACCATATAGAAACATTTTTGATATCAGTCTAATGCTGGCACATCAGGCCTTTCGCCCCTGCCAGGGGACCGAACAGAGCACCGCGAGTTGGCGATGATGCCCGTCAAAAATGCTTTTATATAGCTACCATATAAAAACACACTGCCGATCATGGCACCGTTGTCCGTGCCTTACTCTAGCCATATACTATCCTGTTAAGCTATTAAGATAATACCAGTAATTGAGGCTTCAATCAATACAACTAAACAGTGTGTTTTTATATGGTAGGACCGGGGAGGTTCGAACTCCCGACAAATGGATTAAAAGTCCACTGCTCTACCAACTGAGCTACGATCCCATGAATTGGTCCCTCCACACAGATTCGAACTGTGACTTCTCGGATTAAGAGTCCGGTATGCTACCGTAACATCTTGAAGGGATAGTACGTATCAGATTGTCTTTTACGTGCCATCCCTAGACCTACATGGAATCTAGTGATGACACTATCGTTTCATTGAACGTTTCATGTCATTTCCTTTTGTTAAACTTTTTCGTAACCTAGGTCTACGTTTTCGCTGTAGTACCCATTGCTTTCACCTAGCCATCGTACATCTACATACCCTTTGCGAGTAGCAAACTTATAAAATGTCCAAGTTACTGATTCGTGATATTCATCTTCAAATCCAACCGGAGATTCTCCGGATACTTCTTCTGCTACTAATAGAGGTTCCCCTACTAGGTCAGACAAATCACCTACGATATCATTGATGCTAACTGATTCGCAACAATCTTGTGAGTGAAAGAAAACATAACGGTCGTTATCATTTTCAAACACCATAGTGCCACCAGTTTCTGTAACTGAAGTAAACACTTTACCCACCATGTCTACTAACTTAGCAGATGAGTCATAATCGTAATACATTACATTTCCTTTCTTTTTAAAATTTGGAGTGACGGGTCAGATTTGAACTGACGGTTTTTCGGATTTGCAATCCGATGCAATGGGCCGCTCTGCCACCGTCACGTAAATAGAGAGTCAGGTTGCAGGACCTAGTGCCTCTTGCGAGGGAAGTATCCAGGCGATATGACTCTCAAACTTGGCGTTGAGTGTGGGATTTGAACCCACGGTCCATATTACTACAGACGACACCTTAGCAGGGTGTTGATTTAAGCCACTCATCCAACTCAACATATTTGGCGCACCGCACGGGATTCGAACCCGTGATCTCCGCCGTGACAGGGCGGCGCCTTAGGCCAGACTGAGCTAGCGGTGCATGAACTGCTTACAGGACACCCCTATGGGCTTGGTTGTTTAAGAGTACGCCTACCCAGCGACTCTCCTATAAAACTGGTACTCGGAAGGGGAATCGAACCCCTCTTACATACGTGAAAGGCATGTGTCCTAACCGATAGACGACCCGAGCATACTATATGAAAACACACTTCGGATACTGTACTAAACAGAAACTATCCAACACGGGCTATCCCGCTGAAGCATGTTTACATATAACTACTATATGAAAATACATTAGGGAAGTTCTTGACACGCATCACCAACTTGCGTCAAGACCTCATTACGTGCCTAGTTGTTCCGTCGCCTCCCTGGAGTTTGGTATAGTTCTTGCCCTTTGACTCGATGGTGTCTCGTCATACTCTAGAACCCTCCTGCTTCATGGGTATCCGGTTCGTATCAACCTTCGTTCACCCCTAACGGACTAGGTAACCCTAATGTGTTTACATATAGTCCCTGTAACTTAAACAGGGCTATATGACAATTAAAATTTTAACGAACATTACAACTAGTCTCAATCGACTACGTTGTTTAAATATTACTGTGGCAGTAATTTTTCAACTGCCAGCCTCGGGGATTTCTCCCTTTGCTTTATACTCCGAGGACCCATGTTGACATGGGTCTCTTGTGGTACCACCGTTTCTCGGCGGTCTCAGAGTAGTTTAGGCTGAGTCACAAACTCATTTAATGTTTCCTGCTTGACTTTTTGCTATTGCTAGCGTGTCTCGCTTTTTGAAACAACCTGCTTTCTCAACTCATTAAATGTATTATACATCTAATCGGATTTATCGTCAATTCTTTTGTGTTGTATTTTTACGTCACTCAGAATCTTCAACTCACCTTTGAATCAATCTCTCAACTCATTAAACATAGTATAGCACCAAATGGGTTTATCGTCAAATTTTTTGTTGTTGTATTTTTACTACAGAATTGTAATACTATTGTTTCTTGGTCCGGCGTACAGGAATCGAACCCATATTCACGGTGTAGAAGACCGCTGTATTATCCGTTATACTAACGCCGGAAAATTTGTTTAGGCTAAGGATTGTCTGAAAACTTCTAATTCTGCATCAGTGAGAATTAGTTCCAGTTTGTTTTGTTTTGCTGATGGGTCTCTTGCCCAATCATATACTGTATAGATATGTATGTAGTTGCTACCCTCTGGTATATCTAACTTGCGTGTTTCACAAAATAGTTTATAACCTGCGTTTTCACTAACTAACATACTTACTCCATAAAATGTTTGGCTCCACAGCCTGGGCTCGAACCAGGGACCAATTGATTAACAGTCAACTACTCTACCGACTGAGCTACTGCGGAATGAATTACTTGGTGCCGAATGTCTGGTTCGAACAGACGACCTATCGCTTACAAGGCGATTGCACTACCACTGTGCTAATTCGGCATATTTTTATTTAACTGAAGTATATCACAAGGAAACTTTTCTGTCAAGTCCCCTGTGATATTTTTACGACAATAAGATTCTACTGTGCTTTGGAACACCTGCAAGCAAGTAGTCCATTTGATCCGAAAGTATTGTGCGGTTCTGTAGAATCATGTTTTCATAGTGATTGGGTGCGTATGGAACGTACAACAATTCAAGACCACATTCTTTTAACAGTTTGTGACCCTTCTTTGCGTTACAGTCCTTACATGCAGTAACCACATTCATCCAAGTGTTTTCACCACCTCGGCTCTTAGGCAGAATGTGGTCACGACTTAGATTGTTGTAGTTGGGGAAATGTCCGCTACAGTATGCACATACATAACGGTCACGACCGAATAGTGTACGATTGCTTAGTGCAACTTGTGCATGTTTATGAGGATTGAAACCATGACCCTTGATAGCAATTATGCTAGTAGTTTCTAGGTAACTCATTTCACCGTCATTTTGTACACCACCACGATACTTAGCTACAACTTCTCCTAATGCCCATGCAATTGCATTCTTTGCATGGTAGGTAATTGCGTCATCGTATGAGATCCACTGTCGGGGAACTCCTGAGATATCTAGTGCTAGAACAGCCATTTTCTACTCCTTTGTTGCTATTGTCACTATAACTATTTAACTAGTTTGGAGGGTCGTAGAGGAATTGAACCCCTGACATCTTGGTTCGAAGCCAAGTACTCTATCCACTGAGTTAACGACCCATTACTATAACAGATAATTGAATTACTGTCAATTATTTGTTGACAAAAGAAAACCCGCACAGTGCGGGATTTTTAAATGGTGAAAAATTATTTTTTATAAAGCGGGCCGCGCCGATTATACGCATCCCAATTTTGTCCGTTACTAGTTAAACGATATTCTTCCCAATTTTCCCAATCAAATGCAGTATCTTCAGGAGCTCTATAATCACAATCTACGATTTCACTGCCTGTTTTGGTTGCTAAAACAGAAGAACTAAAATTTTGTAAAAACCATTCAAGTTGAGATTGATTATAAAATAATACATATATAATAGCCGAGTCACTACCTATACCCTCAAGATGATGGCTATATACTAGTCCAGTTTCAGAGACAGCAGCCATACAAATTGGAAATTCAGTTTGATGTGGATTAGCTAGTCCCATATCTACTTGACTTTTATAATATTGTCGATGTCGATTAAAATCTTCTATTGTTACGAGTTTTACTCCTTCAGTATTTAAGAAATCCTTATTCAATGATAATGAGGAATAAAGTACTAATTTTTTAGTGTAAATCCATTCTTGCATATAAATTCTCCGTATATTTAATATACTATTTATCTTAATTGGTACCCCCACTGAGATTTGAACTCAGATATCTTTTAAGATGCTCCCTTTTGAGGAGAGTGACTTTACCAATTTGTCTATAGGGGCATTAATGGTACCAAGAGTTGGGATCGAACCAACCACACCCGATTCTTCAGACCGGTGCTCTACCAACTGAGCTATCTTGGCATTGTTTGGGGAGTTACACGGGGAACGATCCCGTACTACCAGTTTCACAGACTAGGGTGCGAACCTCTACACTAGTAACTCCATAGAAAAGAACAGGATGCTTATTTTTCAATTAAAAGTTGAATTTTTTATTTGCTGAACGCATCCTAAAAGTGGTCTGGGTAGGAGGATTTGAACCTCCAGCCTCCGAGTTCCAAGCCCGGCCGTCTACCAAGTTGACAATATACCCAGTTATTTTTGGCGGAAGACAGAGGAGTCGAACCCCATCCCTGTTAAGAGAACCTGGTTTTCAAGGCCAGTCGGCGGACCATCCCACCTGCATTATCTTCCATTGTTTGGTGGACCGTAAGAGAATCGAACTCTTACTTCCGAGTTGCAAGCCCGGTGTGCTCCCATTATCACTAACAGCCCATGAATAAGTTTTCGAGAACTAATTCGGTGTACACTTGAATTAGTTTGTCTCGTATACAAGAGTTTATCGACCTTTATAATCTACTGGTGTGTCACACATGCCGCCATGTGCTAGATTACAAGGGACTCAATCATATCGTCTATCCCGAAATTTGGTAGCCAATGATGGGAACGATCCATCGACCCCCGCCTTATCAAGACGGTGCTCTACCACTGAGCTAATTGGCCAAATTGTTTGGTAGTTGAGGTCGGACTCGAACCGACGATAAACACCGTATGAAGGTGGTGCATTAGCCACTATGCTACTCAACCATATAGAAACACATTACACAATTAAACCTCTGCAATGCCATTGCTGATTCGGGTTCGTATAATGTGTTTTTATATGGTGCTGATGGCGGGATTTGAACCCACGACCTCTTTCTTACCAAGAAAGTACACTACCACTGTGTTACATCAGCATATTGGTGCGACCGGAGAGATTCGAACTCCCGACTCCTAAGTTCGTAGCCTAGTACTCTATCCAACTGAGTTACGGTCGCATTATAAAACAGGATAGCATCTTTTTTTCATTAAAAGTGAAATTGGATTTGTTTGCTGTTGCTATCCTAAACTGGCATCCTGCACGGGAATCGAACCCGTCTCTGCGACTTGAAAGGCCACTGTTCTAGACCGATAAACTAGCAGGATATAAATTTGGCAGAGGGTACTGGGTTCGAACCAGTGATAACAGAGTCAAAGTCTGTGGTGTTACCGCTACACTAACCCCCAACATATTATTCTAGCAGTGCGTACTTTCGTCCTTCACAGGGTCTATTTTTTTCCTCGCACTATGCTATTCTAAAACACACTCACCCGAATGGACATATCCTGCAAGAGTTCCGCCTACTGTCGGAAGTGTGTTTTAGAATAGCGTGATGTATCTTTCAACATCCACGCTATGGTAGGGTTGATACCCTACCCAGTGATTTTAATCTCTATGTTTTCGCCATAGATTTCATCCTACTGTCCGCCCGTTCGTAACATTTTTATAGTGATGTATTCCGGCCCTCGTTGCCTATCAACACTTGTATCTTAGTTTGTAGCTTTGGCTTTCACCTTAGCATTAAGATACTGTTTAGCTAACTTGATTTTTTGTTCAATCAACTTTTGCTTTTGTTCTTCTGTTAACGTATGATTCCTTAACCATTCCGTTTTGTCAGAAGAACCGTATTCTATCTTACTATCCATTTATCGTCAATTCCTTTTGTTGTTTTTATGCTACAAAAGCAAAAACCCCTGAGACTGTTTAGTTTCCCAGGGGTTCAAAATAATTTGTTATGATGCTAACTTGTTATTCCGTTCCCCGGGGCGTTTGTTCTGTATTATCATTTGAGCCACGAATACTTGTAGGATATGCTGGTACAAAAGAGGCTAAGGTTATTCTAGACCATAGTCCCATATGTTTCAGCGATTTACAAGTTTTATTCATCATAGTCTCTTATTTAGTCCTGGTTTACAAATTTCTTTTTTTAAGTCGCTTTTCGGCGCTTTTTCTTAATTCATGCATGAAGTATACATCAGATTTGATTTAAAGTCAACCTTCTGTTTACCCAATTTATTTAGTGACATTCGTTTCAGTCATTAAATATATCATGATATTTAATCCCAACGAACACACCGTTGTTTTTCTTAGCTACGATGAACCCAATTGTGATGAAAATTTTCAACACTTACTGACACTTAGACCAGATGCTCTCAGAGTACATGGTGTCAAGGGTTCTGATACCGCTCACAAAAAAGTTGCAGAGATATCATTAACTAAGAACGTGATTATAGTCGATGGTGACAATATTGTCAACCGTGATTTCTTCCATACTACTATTGAACTCAATGATGATGTTGACCTTAGCACTAGTGTTTTAAGTTTCAGTGGATTGAACTGTATCAACGGAACAAAATATGGGAACGGTGGCATCAAAGTCTGGCCCACTGAACTGATAAAGAACATGCAAACGCATGAAAATAGCCAGAATCTTGAGACCAAAGTAGACTTTCACTTAGAAAATTATCTGCAATTGAATCATGCGGGTAGTACAGCTATGATTAGCAGTAGCCCAAAACAAGCATGGAGAGCAGGGTTCCGTGATGGTGTCAAACTATGTTTGAACGATAAGGGTGTGATATGCGAACTTGATGAGATAGATTGGCGTAACTTTGACAGATTGTGGAACTGGATGCACATAGGGCAAGATGTTGAGAACGGATTATGGGCTATATATGGTGCTAGGTTAGGTGTTTATATGACAGTCATCAAACGATTTGATTACACTGAAATAGAAGATTTTGATTACTTAGATAGAATTTTTAATAACGCAATATCATCTGTAAACTTGATTGAAAAATGTAATAATTTGGGAAAAGCAATCAATCATATAAAGATAAAAGATATGTTATCGGTTGAACATAGCAAACGATACAAAGAAACAGTTAGTCCTGTTTATCGTAGCCCTGAACTGTTTTTAAAAGAACCACATAGCAAGGAGTACGACATTGTGTTCATTAGCTATCATGAACCAAACAGTGACTACAATTATAAGAAACTATGCGAACGATTCCCGAGAGCAAAAAGAGTTGTTGGGGTAGTTGGATCACATCAAACATATATTCAGGCTGCTAAACTATGCTCAACTGACTATTTTTGGGTAGTAGATGCTAACGCAGAGATAGTAGATGATTTCAATTTTGATTATGTTGTTTCATTTTATGATATACTTAAAGTTAGGATATGGCGTGCAAAAAACGTTGTCACTGATATGGTATCCGGTTACGGCGGTGTTAAACTATTGCCAAGAACACCGACTATTAGAATGAACAATATTAAAATTGAGCATGTCATGGTTGTCAGTAATATGACTAGAAGTGGTTCACAATGACAGATTTTACATCAATACCTTGGACTAAGATTGTTAGGTTTGGTCAAGCTACTATGCTTGATGAAAATCTATTTTCAATCAGTTGGATACTAGGAAGATTCTGTAATTACAAATGTAGTTACTGTTGGCCCTATGCTAACACACAAATACCCGATCACCAAGAACTAGAAGTCTATCTAAAGACAATGGACAACATTAGAATGCAAGCCGCCGGTAATGGATACACAAAGTTTCATTGGTCATTCAGTGGTGGTGAACCTACAGCATACAAACACTTCTTAGTGTTAGCAGAACGTACATTGTATGATAATATACACATGACTACTAATCTAAGTCCCGGCATTCAATGGTGGGAACGATGGTTGAAGGCAACTGAATTTAGTAGACGCCGTAGTATTACTGCTAGCTTTCACCATGAGTTTGCAGATGAAAAGGAGTTTGGTGATAAGATATTGTTCTTGAACCAAAATGATGTATTTGTAACAGTCAATCAAGTAATGGTTCCAGAACAGTTTATGGACTTGTATACACGTTGTAAACGATTCAGTGAACGGGGAATTAATGTTACATTAAAGCCACAAAGTGACCCAACTGCTAGTAAAGTAGTTGACGGATACACCGAAGATATGATACAATTGATGAGAAGAGGATTTCCGCAACATGTTAGGGAAGAAGAATTGTTACAAGTAAAATTAATAGACAATGAAGATAAAGTTTGGCACTTAGACCAAGCTGAACGATTCAATGCATTTGGCTTTAATAAGTTTGAAGGCTGGATGTGTAACAGTGGCTATCAAGGTATTGTTATACGTGGGAATGAAGTTAAACGTAGTTATAGTTGTCATGACCAAAGACTTGGTACACTGAGTGAGGGTTTTACTATCTTTGATAAACCTACAATCTGTACTACCACAAGCTGTGTTAGCAGTGCTGACAGCAAGATACCAAAAATTAAATTAGGAAAAATCTAATGGGGATGTTAAACACTATTAGAAGTTTTATTCGTAAACAGCAAGCATTAAGAGTAATACGAAAAAAGAAAAACTCAAAAGAATTATCACCCAAAGATGTAATATGTGCAGTACCTTGGATGCATCTAGCATTTGAACCTGATGGTAAAATTGTACCATGTTGTCTGACTAGTCCTTATAATTATTATGCAGGAGATCTCACTACCGAACCAATTGAAAAGATTTGGAATAGCGATAACATGAAGTTGTTACGTAAAGAGATGATGGAAGGTCGTGAACCTAATATATGTTCTACGTGTTTCAACCAAGAAAGAGTTACTGGTGAGAGTTCCCGCATATTTCATAATAACGATTTTAAGAGTGTATTAAAAAACATACCAATCATTACTGAAGCCGACGGAACCTGTAACAAAATGGAATTGAAATACTGGGACTTTCGTTTCAGTAATCTATGTAACATGAAGTGTCGTAGTTGTGGCCCAAGATTTAGTTCTGCTTGGGTACCCGATGCTAAAAAGCTAGGTTGGATTTCAAATCAAGAAAAAGTTTGGAATATTGAATCCGTTAATAATATGTCAAATTTTGATTTCCTAAAAGATCAGGTTAAACATGTTGAACGAGTTTATTTTGCAGGTGGTGAACCCTTAATCATGCCAGAACATTGGCAAATACTTGATATGTTGATTGAGAATAAGCGCACTGATACATATATTTCATACAATACAAATGCATCTACTCTTACTTATGGCAAAAAGAATGC
>Ga0209230_10000879_pt1 | contig 11954 bp, 34 predicted proteins | sample LakOntMetagenome_FD_187467 | JGI IMG/M metagenome (GOLD analysis project Ga0209230, IMG submission 187467) | Freshwater and sediment microbial communities from Lake Ontario - Sta 18 epilimnion Metagenome (SPAdes) (version 2) | ecosystem: Environmental > Aquatic > Freshwater > Lentic | place... | reverse complement strand
AAGAATTTTTTTTATCTAGTAGTGCAAGTAAAGAGTATGATAAATTATATTACAAACTTGTTGGGATGGAAAGTATTTTAGAAGCAGTAGGTATCAATGCAGATAAAATTAGGTATGAAGTAGCAAATTCAGTTAACCTTTAAAAACAAATAATTATGAAAACAATTCAAGGAGTTAACATTCAAAATTTGGAAGTTGTTATCAAAGGAGCAAAAGAAAGAAGTGATATAGATTTAGGTGCATTAACTTTATCGGTTGATGATAGAGAATTTATTTTAGATGTAGTTCAATCTTATAGTGATGTTACCGAAGATCCACAAGGTAATCCAATTATTCGTATTAATTGCGATCTAGAAGTAGATGAAGATATTTTTGAAGATTGTTTTTATAACATAACAAAAGAAGATTTGTTAGACAAGAACCTAGTTAAGACATTATATATTGGTGGAGATAATGATTTTGAAGTCCAATCAATACTATTACATTTTGATATTGACAGACAATATTATCAATTATCAATTGATGAAGAATAAAAATACATTTAAAAAATAAATAAAGATCATGAAAACAAATTATACAAGAGATCATAAGCTAGTAGTTTCTTCACAAGAGGGTAAAGTAATAGCTATAATACACGTACCAAGTGGTGCAGATATTACAAACAAGTTAGAACAAGCTATCATGGAAGAATTACTAGCAGAAGAAGTGAAGTTTCCAATAGGTCAAGAAATAGGGCAGTACGATTTTGAAAGTGAAGTTTATTTTACTTATACGGACGAAGAGGGAGAAGATTTTGAAGATACTTATATATTAACATTAACCGCAGAGTATTAAGATGAAAACAGTACACGAATTAAACCGGAATGAACTAGAGGAGTTAAGAAGCAGTTATTTTTATAATGAAGATATTGAACATGATTTTGTGGATGTTTTTAAAATCCCCGACAAAGTTTTATTTGAGTATTACGAAACAGTAGGTTTTGTAGAAGAAGATTTTTTTTGTAACCTTAAAGATTAATATTATGACAAGTAGAGAAAAAGAAGTAGTAGTTTTTTTAGAGGATTTGGTAGGTAAACGCTATAACCTTGAAACATTAGGAGAAGAGTTATCAAAACATTTCAATGAAGAGATAAAACCGGAGTTTGTTGGTACAGATAAAGATGATGATGATGGATTAGCCGATTGGAATATCATGTTTAATAGTGAAAATGAAGATACCTATGGTTACTTTGATATTTATGTGTTAATGATGCGTAGAGAGGGTTGGGATGGTAGTACATTCATGATTACAGAAATTGGTTATGAATTTGATTAACAATAAAAAATAGAAATTATGACAGTAGAACAAGCAAAAAAAGTATTAAGAGAAAATGGTTATTTTGTAGATAATCTTTGGCACGTAGATGATGTTAAAGGACACTACAATTGTGATGATACAGAAGCACAAGAGGTATTGGATGGAGCATTAACCAATGATGCAACAATGGAACAAATTTGGAATGCTATTGATGTGTATGCAGAAGAATACGATTTAGAAAGAAAATAATTAAAAAAAGTTTTTGTAGTTCGGAAAAAAAGAATTACATTTGTAAGGCAAAACAGAGGGATAGCTGAAACCCCAACATAGTAGGCACAAAATACAAATATCATGAAAAAATTAACAAGATCACAAGAATTAGCACAACAAGAAGTAGTAGTATCCCTTATTGAAAAGAACGCTACAATACTATTTGATATTGAAAATGCAATCTCTATTGGCAAAGAGAATAAAGAGAGGTTAGATAGTCTTAAAAAAAGCAATGAAGACAAAGTTTCTGAACAAAGAGCAAAATGTTTAGCTGATCACACTAAACTAAAAGATTTTTTAGGAGTGCACAGTGGAATAGTTGGAGATATTGGAGAATATATTAAGGAAAGATCAGAGGGGTATTTTTACTTTACAGTAGGTATTGAATCAGAACCTAAAATACACTTTTCATACTTCTTTTTAAGAGATTGGTGGAAAGATGGAGATAACTTTGATAGAATTTACGATACAGAGTACCCAATATACTATGCAGAGGATCTTGAAGTTTGGCATGAAAACGTAGGAGAAACAGAGAATTTTTCTTCTTTAGAAAGAGTTTTTGAAGATAATGATTATGTAAACTTACTAGAAAAGTTTGTAACGAAGTCAATAATTAATAGCTAGAGTTATGGAAACATTATATTATTCGTTACACAATTTCATTGAAGAATTTAATGATTATGAAACCATCCAACTATTTCAAAAAAACAATAAAGATCAGTTGGTTATTGTTTCAGAGATAGAAAGAGATCTAGACAATAATCTATCGGTTATTGATGAACTTAACTTTCACGTTGAAGATTGGGAGGAAGATACAACTTATTTATTTGAAATCATAAAAGACTAATTAGTATGGGAAAGTATATTATAGAAGATTGGGCAGGAAATCATTTGTTTAAAAACCATAAGTTTACTTCTTTTCAAGATGCGTGGGATTTTATCTATGAGAACATTAAAGAAGAAACAGAAGATGATGGAACTTACGATGATTATTTTGTTGTAGAAATTTAAAACATAATCCAATATGAAAGCATACAGTAGTGTTTTAGTAAGCACAAGAGAGAATGGTAGAGTTGTAGCACCAAGATACAAAGGAGTAACTAAATACAACGGAGAAAGTTACTTCACAAGATATTGCAATACAGAAGCAGAAGCAAGAATAAGGATTGATGTTAAGAGATTAGAACTAGGATTAGAACCTTTAAGACTTAAAAAGTTATGAGAGAGAATATAACAGTATTTTTTATAGTTGCCGGATTGGCACTACTAACAAGTATTAGTATAATGCCTATTAAATTAAATGAATTTTTAATAACGTTTGGGGTTAGTTTTGTATTTTGGTTTTTAATGTTAGTATCAGTAATAGAAAAAAAGTAATCATGAATATAACAATAAACATTTTAGAAATAGCATCCGAGTTAGCAGATAGAGATTTAGTTTCTTCATACGGAGATGAGGGATGGGAATACAGATTTCCTAATGGTATTATAGCAGATCTAGGAGATGGTACTTCTTATACAGAAGAAGCACAAGACTTCTTTAATGAAAGATACGACTATTGGTGGGATTTTTTATATGATAATAAAGTAGAAGAAGATTAAAAAGAATTATAAATTTTTAAAAAATTAATATTATGTTTTATATAGATACAAAATTAACCATTTGGGATAGAATGGAATTTGAAAGTGAAGAACAAATGCTTGAAGCAAAAGCAATGCTAAAGAGTGGAGAGTTGAAATCAGGACTTGATGTTAGCGATCATTTTGGATTGAGTGCGGAACTTATGTTAGATACACAAGAAGAAGTGTACATTGAAGAAAACAATGGGTTGTGTACCCTTGAAATATTCAATGAAGAGGGAGATACAGTATGGCACAATGGTACTGGTGAACATTATTTTGAAGAAGACTAAAAAATAAATAAAAAAAAGATATACCTTTGTTTGGTAATCCGGAATTAAAATATTATCTTTACATAGAATTTAAAAAGCATTCATTATGACAGAGTTGACGAGATCACAAGAATTAGTAAAACAAAAAGCTATTCACGAAGTTCATTATAAATTGTATCAGATTGAGGTTATTAAAACTAGTTCAGATGAACTAACAGTTCGAGTAACAAATAGATTTGGTAGAGTATATTATGCTCACATCAAACGTAAAGAGAATTATTGGTATGGTGGATCAGATTTTGGAATGTCTGAAAAGAAAACAATCAAAGGTATTATTTGGGAATTTTCTTTAGCAATGTTGAGAGAGTGTAGAGAGTATGATAGACAATGGTACGATTATAATTGTGCCGTAATAATAGATGATCATGGTAATAGACCTATGACATGGGAAGAAACTTTTAGAGATAATGACTATCGAGGAGAGGATGCACCAGATTTTAAAGGAGGAGTTAAATTTTATACCGAGAGATATGAAAACAATTAGAGAGAGAGTTTTAGAGCAAGTTTATTTACAAGAAGAGATAGCAGTTGTTACCGGATACATTATGTACTATGATTTATTAGAGTTTAAAATCAATGGTAGTTTCTTCTCAAAGATTGATAAAGCTATGGAGTTAGCGGATAAGTTTATACAAAAGTATGACAAAGAGCACAGAGAAAATTGGGCAGAATTAGATTGGGAAGAAACTCTAAATGAGTTTATAACTAAAAACGATTAATACTATGAAAACAATTAGAGAGTTAGCAAAACAACAGTTAGACTTGATGGAAGAAATTAGATATTTAGCAAATATCAATATGGTAACTTGTGGTAACTGTGGTACAATATTACTACATGATATGAAACCATTTAATGAAGATAATAAGATCACTTGCTTTGGTTGTAAAAGTGAAATGGAATTATCTGATTGTCCTGATTATTGGTACGAGGGTTGTATTGAGAATAGTGAGTTTGATGAACCGAAAACAATTTCATCATACATTGATGCAGATGATGTAATTAGAATTGCTATGAGTTTAGGTATGAATCCCGATGTTGATGTTATTGAGGAAGTATTAAGGCGTTACGGTAGCGAAATTAATAATGATCCAACGGCAACATGGGAATTGATTGTGGAGAATTTATTGTATAATCATGTAGATTTAAAAGAAACAGAAGATTGGAATTGTATAGAGTGTGGAACAAAACAAGGTAGACATGATCAGTACTTTGATGGAGTTTGTGAAGTTTGTCATTCCGATATGGAAAACATAAAAAAGAAAGACGAGATTGAAGTGATCCTTATTAATATGTTTGATAGAATTGGGATAGAAACACCAAGTAACTATGAAGATATTGTTCAATTTGTATTCGAGGATGTTTGTGAAACGGCAGATCCGATTAATTGGAATGATAATGATGTAGTGATAGGATTTAGACGTTGGATTGAATTAAAATAAAAATAATTTAAAAATTATATTATGACTTTATTAGATAAAAACGGAATTGAAGTATATGTTGGTGCTGATGTTGAAGTACCAAGTCCAACAAGTGAAGACCAATGGAATTTTGACTTTGTTGGAGTAGTAATTAAACTTGATAAAAAAGATGGTTATGCAGTTGTTGAAGATGGCGATGGTAATTGTTGGTGCGTTGAATTTGAAAGATTAGAAATTTTATAAAATAATTAAAAAATAGTTGCATAATAAAAATATTATAATTACATTTGTCAAAGAAAAATTAATCATTTTAAAACAAAAATCATGGAAACTAAAGAAGTAGCATTGTTCGACAAAAACGGAAAAACAATTGGATTTGCAATCCAAGAATGGGCAGAGAAAGATCAAGAGGGTATTCTAACCCTACAAAAAGAAACAAGAACTTATTTCGGACTAGAAGATTACTTTGTAACTTGTCCGGTTGAAGATGTAGAATTTGACGAGTACAAAAGACCGTACTACAAATTTAACGGAAAAGTATATTTGAGTAAAAAAACTAACTATTCTTACAGTATTAAAAATTAGATGATTTAAGACATCATAATTTATAATTAGATAGTTATATTACAAAAACAAATTACCTCTCTAAAACAAGCTATATTAAAGCGTAGGGAGGTAATTAAAACTTAATACTAAAGATGACAAGAATATCAGCCGGAGTTAGAGCATTAGAGTTATGCGATGCTCACTTAATCAAAGAAAGGATAGAACTATTAAGAATACCTAACGCAATCAAAACCGGAAAGGCAGTAGTAAAAGACATCCCAAAGGATTTTACTCTAGGTAAAGGTCATGTTAAGTTTTTCTATGACAAGTTAGGTTATTTACATCAGAGGTATATAGAACTAACTAACGAGTGTATAGAGCGAGATTTTAAAATAACTGACTTTTCAGACACTTTTTTAGATTTGCCGAAAAGTTTATACAACAGTTACGAAGAAAAAGACAACGACAGAAAAATTGTTGTTGAGAGAGTTAATGAGAGGTTATCCGGTATGAAAAATCTAAAATACAATAGAGAGCCGATCAGCGTAGAGCATTTATTTTTAAGATAAAAAGCTATGAAAAAGTTTGATATGCAGAAAAATACAGAGTTACTGTATTGGTTTAAGGAACTAGACAAAAAAGATATAGTAAAGATATATCCCCACTCAAGGTTACTAGAGTTTAGGGGAGATGAATTAGAACAAGAGTTATTGCACCTAGAAGAGAGTTGGTGCAGAAAATCAATAGAAGAAAGAGAAGTAATTAAAAGCAGTAACTATGAAACCCTTTTCAGAAAGATTAAATAGTTTTGTATTAGATTGGTTTGAAAACAATAAAGATAAGTTTATCACTTATAAAAAAAGCCAATTTAATTTTGATGATGTAGAGCAAACTTATAAAGATTTCAAAGATCATTACAACAAGTTGGGTACAGTACCTATGTGGTTTGATACAAACGAAGATAATATCTTTGGGGATATAGAGGTAAATGCTAAATTCAGAGCATGGCACGATTACTACCATGTACTATTAAGTAAGGGTTTCTCTCTATCAGATGAAAAAGAAGTTTATGAGGAACAACAAAAACTTTTACCAAAGGTTTGGGATTTTGAAAGGAGATTGTTATATTGCGAGATTGTAAAACAAGCAGAATTTTATACAGAGAACAAAAAAAAGAAAATTAAAAACCAAAGAAAATTTACTAAAGAATTTTTAAAAAAGGACTAATTATGAAAAAGAATTTTAAAGCAGTTTATGTTTTTGAGGGAGAAGAGTATGTTATTAAAACACCGGTATCCTTAGCTAAGATGTTAGAGTTATATGAAAATGTAACAGGAGATTTTTACACAGAACCTTCAGCAGATTTACATGATGAACTAGACAGTAGTTATACATACATGGCAGATTCAGTTGTTGAGTTGTTTGTTGAAGATACAGGATTAGTAGGTGATTTTGAAGCAAATTTTTTATTACCTAGTAAAGAAGATGAATATGGGTTTAGAGTTGTAATTACTAGATTAGAAGAGTCTAATTATTCTTATGATGAAGAAGATAATACCATACCTAGAAAGGAGATCATTATTGTTAAAAATGACAAAGGTAACAATATCATACATTTTAAAAGTCCAACACAATATGTGGGGAAAGAGCCTGGAATTGAGCATTATTTAAGTGATGATGAAAAGGTAAAAAATTCGTTGATAGGATTAACAGATGATTCTATCAGATACTTATACGCAATGTTAGGAGAATACATAACAAAAATTTAAAAAATATGGAAAACAGATTAGAAAATTTAAGAGAGTTAGCAAAAGAGGTTAATCTTGATCTATTTTATTCAATAAATCTTTTTAATGGGATGGCTATCTCTTTACAAGGAAAGGCTTCACAAGAAACTTTAAAAGAGATTAGTGGATATTGTGATGATTTAAAATTACAAAATAGTAATCTAGAGGGATTTTTTGAGTACAAAGGAACTGATTACAGAGTAATATTAACATTCTAAAAGATGAAACAACAAATATTTGTAGATAACGAGTATCACTTTGATTACGATGTAGAAAGTGATATACATACACTATATTACAATAATAGTGAGTATTGGAGCAGTCATATTAGAGGTAGGATTGCCTTGCAAATACACGATGATGGTAACGGATTAGTCATGCTAACTAACTTTAGAGAAAAGAAAAGAATTGATTACAGTGAAGCAGAGTATTTATACATTCTTCTTAAATTAATTAACCAACCAACAAATTACGAGATTGGTACAAAAAGACCATTATGAAAAATATAACAACAGAGCAAAGATTAAGATTTATCAAACAAGACGTAGCAAGGTTACTAGAAACTTTAACAAATGATGTTTTAGATTTGCCTATTGAGGGATTTGAGAACTTAAATACAGTACTAAATAACATTGCCATAGCTTCTGATATTGGGGATGAAGAGCCATCTCATTGGATCGCTACATGGTATGAAGTATATATATTTGATGAAGAGGGTACAGAATCAATTGCTGATTTCGATACAGAAAAACAAGCGATAGATTTTATGTATGACTATTCATTGAAACATCCGGATGTGCAATTAGGGTATGATGAGTGGGAGAGTAATGCACAAGGGGAGGAAGTTCTTAAAAGATTAAAAAGATCTGAAGTGCGTTGATATTTGTAATCCTTACTTGTCGGTAATGTAGGACGTACTAATGCGAAAGTCAGTTCGGCAATCAACGCATTGAAAACATAATTGTCGTAAATTAGTATAAGACTGACGATTCGGAAAGACGAATATTTTTTAAAAATGTTTTGGTTTTTACATAAAAATAGTTATCTTTGCAAAAAGTTTTAATCGTTATGAAAATAAAGAATTTTAATGATGTAAGGGAATTTCTATCAGATATTCCAAATATAAATGCCGGTGGTTGTGGAGTATCAACATTAGCTATGTTTTTATGGTTGAAGAAGAATAAAGGTGTACAAAAGGGGTTAAGAGTCGTATATTTATACGAGGATGACTCACATGATAGAGCACAAAAATATCAGAACAGTAGGTTTTTAAAAGGTGTACATCCACAAGCTAGGTCGTGCTCACATTGTGTATTAACTTACGATGGAGAAACTTTCTTTGATTGTGCAAAAGAAGTACATATTGATCATTTTAAGAACAAGCAAATTATACCATATAAAAAGACAGAATCTTTTTTAAGACAGTCCTTATTAAATCAGGATGATTGGAATGTAATGTTTAGTAGAAAAGTTTACAAACCAATGATCGAAAGAGTATTAAATATTAACCTTAATTTATAACTATGAGATATACAGTAGAGTATATGCCGAACATTTCAAAACACGCTAAAAGACTAATCCAACTAGAAGTGCCTAAAAACATGGAATCTAAAGATTTAGGTACAAGTACTTACTTTATCCCATCTGTACTAGTAGGACTTACACAAGATAATGATGATAGTATGTTTGATGAAGATATTAAAACTTTGTCAAGATCTTCAAAACTAGGTATTGACTATATAGAATTTTAGTATGGAAAAGCATATTTTTTTAGATGAACAAGAAGTAAGTAGTTACCTAATAGATGATGAAAGATGCACAAAAGCTATGCTAGAGGAAGTCGTAGATACATTAAGACTTATATCTAATAGAAAGGGTAGAAGATGGACATTTAACACCGCTTGGGATGGTTATGTAATAAATGAGTACAACGAACATAATGATTTTGTAAAACTGTATAAATTCAGATTATGAACAAGAACACAAAGTACCTAGTCGTAGAATATGACATTAAAACAGAAAAGTTTGGTAAGGTAGTAGGTAGAGATTTAAAAATTGAAGAAACAAAAGACCTAATGTTAGAGTTGGGTGCCGGATATGTTTTCGGAAAGAAAGAAGTAATGAAGTCTAATTTTAATATTGAATAAATGAACACAACAGCAATGATATGGTGGAAAAACTTATCGCAAAGCCAACAGTACGAATTCTCAATGAAGCACTTAAAATATTGTTGTGCGGATAATGAGAAAGAAATTACAGTAGTTTATAGAGCTGAGTTTAGAATCAAGGATTGTCCTGATGCGGATTAGTTTACTACTCTTATTATTCTTCCAAATATGCTCTTCTCAAGTAAGAGTTGTGGATGGAGATACTTTTTATTATAATGGGGATAAGATCAGATTAGCTTATGTAGATGCCCCAGAGATAAAACAACCACAAGGTATTCTATCTAAAAATTGGTTAGAGAGATACTTATCTAACAAAGATATTAGAGTAGACATTATAAGCATAGATAGATACAATAGAAAAGTATGTGTTGTATGGGTTAAAGGGGTTAATCTATCAGAAGAAATAGTAAGACAAGGTTATGCTTGGAATTACTTTTATTACTCAAAATCACATTTATTAGAAGATCTAGAAAGACAAGCTAGGAAAAAGCAATTAGGTATTTGGAAATTTAAAAATAACATTAGACCAAAAGATTGGAGGGAAACAAGATGACATATAAATTACAAATTTGGTATAGATACACTCTTGCCGGAGAACAAGAAAAAGATTTTGAAAAATATGTGACAGTAGCAGATAGTTTAGAGGATGCAGTAAAGAAGGGATTAGCATTTTATAATACAAATTATCAAATACCTTTTGCAGTGTATCATGATGATAAAAAAATAGATTTAGAAACATTTACTTATAAAGAAGAAATTTAATGCCGTTATACATAGGATTAATAATTTTAGCAATTTATGTGCTATCAAATACAAAACACTAAAGATGTTCAAAAGAAAAGTAGTTCTTACAGAAGATGAGAAATTAACACTTGATGTTATTACCGGAATGTTAGCTAAAAAAGAATGTGTCATAGAGAGTACAGAATTATCTGATTACTTATTATCACTAGAGTCTTTACAGTATTTTTTATCTGTGGATTCTTTTGGAGTAAAGATATCAAACCATGATTTTATAATTGTTAAGAATTATAGATCGGATGCTCTAGATACATTCAAAAAAGCAATATTAGAGGAAACTACACATAGGGTAGATTTGAAAAGAAAAAGTATTTTTAAAAACGAATTAGATTTATTAGTAAAATTATGTCAGAAGATAAACAATTAAAAGTATCGGATTTAGTTTCTTTTTCAGAGAAAGATTACGCTGAAACAAAAAGAGTTTTAGGTGTGATGAATGAAATGGTAAAGGAGTATGTAGACAATGTGGACAACCTGGATGGATTGGAGGAACTAAAAAGGAGATTCAATTCCCATTTAATTTACCTAGCACAGTACTATGCAAAGATAAAATGTTTTAGGGAGAATTTTGAGTTTCTAGATTCACAGAGAAAACGTATAAAATCACAAGCAATAGATCACTTAATGAAAAATTCAGAGGAGAAGATAACAATATCTGCCGCTGAAAAGATAGTGTATGCTTACCCCTATTACATAGATAGGGTAACACTACTAGAGAAGTTAAAGTCTTTCTTTTATTTAGTGGATTTACAGTACTCAAATTACCAAGATTGTCAAAGATCTATCTACCAATCTATCTCTTTACTTTCAAAAGAAAAACAAACAACAATACATTAAAAATGTTGCAGGATTAAAATAAATATCATATCTTTGCAGAAATAAATCACACAGTAGAAAAATAAACAATAGAATTAAAATTGATTTAATCACGCCCTGTTATAGCATTTGCCTATAATGTGACGATTCTAAACATTATCAAGAGGTGTTATGTTTGTTGAGTATGATAATAACATAGGACTTGGTCGTCATTATTATCCCAATCTTGATGGATTGTGTGATTTTTAAAATAAAGCATAACCAGTGTGATACGCTGCAAGATATACACTTAAATAACATGGGAAAGGCAGTTCTCCCAATGTAGCTGGAGTGCTTTAATAAAAGGCTAAACATTGAACCTCAAAATTAATGGTGCGTATTCCATTAATTCCCTGAAAGATACTATCAGAAATGGTAGAACGTGATTTGCCTTGGATAAGCAATGTACCACTTTTAAGAGAGTAGCATGCCTCTAATCACGTAATGAGTATCCAGCAAGTAGTTATTATAGGTTAGCGAATGCTCCATAACTACGTGACCTTAACTTTTATACAAGCTCCATAACTGATAACTTGGTAAGCTATAAGAGAAAGGTGCTAAAATAAATTAATTTATAAAATAAAAATGGGAGAATCATTTTATGAAAGACTTCTTATTGAAGCACAGGAATTAGCAATAAAGACAAATGCATTAAACGATTTTATGCGTACTCAAGAATTTATTGATTTAGACCGTCAAAACAAAGACTTGCTTTACAAACAATCAAGATTGATGAATGAGTATTTACAAGTTTTAGGTCAAAGATTGGAGATTTTAGGGCAAAAGTTTTCTTTTAAAAAGTAAATTTTACAGTCAGGTGGCGGAAGGTTAGGGGTGTCTCCCTGACGTGGTAGACGCA
>Ga0209230_10000878_pt1 | contig 11957 bp, 12 predicted proteins | sample LakOntMetagenome_FD_187467 | JGI IMG/M metagenome (GOLD analysis project Ga0209230, IMG submission 187467) | Freshwater and sediment microbial communities from Lake Ontario - Sta 18 epilimnion Metagenome (SPAdes) (version 2) | ecosystem: Environmental > Aquatic > Freshwater > Lentic | place... | reverse complement strand
CTCAGAACGGGAGCGAAACATGAATGAAATTTTCAAAATAATTGGAGATTTAGGCATGCCGGTAGCAGTAGCACTAGCAGGTGGGTATTTTGTATACTTAACTATTAAACTACTGTTACAGGGTGTGCTTGGATCAATTAAGGGTATGGCGGGCATTATCACTGCATTAGACAACCGTGTTAAAACTATGAATCATGACGTTATTCGTATTGACGCAATCGTGTCAAACGCACTAGGTTTGAAGCCAGACGTTGATCGTATTGCTCGTGCTGATGGTAAAAACGATGCCAGACGTGACTAAGGAATATAGATGTTGTATATAGACTACAGATGGGATTGTGGACCAAACGGTATTATATTAGATGAAGAATTTAACAGTGATAAACTAGGTTGGAAACATGGCGACATGTTTAAACTGATTAATATCAATGGAAGACAAATATTACAGAAGGTTGATCCTCTTGAAGTATTTTTAAAAGGTCACAGAGTAAATGAAAAAAGCGATTTGGAATGATGTAGATATGATTAAAGCCGCACTATATGGTGCTGGCATTGGCGTAATCATTGGATTTGCATTAGGTTATGAGTGGGCATGGCGTCCGGTAGTAAACACATTTAAACCATTAATAGGATAACATCATGGGTGAGATAGGTGAATTAGTTAACAAGTATGGATTCCCAATTGTGATGGCAGTTGGTTTAGGTTATATTATTAAGTATGTTTGGGAATGGGCAACAAAAGAAGTTAAACCAGTTATTAGCGAAGCTAACACTGTGTTGATTGCGCTTATTGATCGTATCCGTATGTTGGACAATGATTTAATTCGTCTTAATCAGAAGGTTAATACAGTATTACATCTACGTGGTAAGATGATTGAGAGTGATCGTGTTATGGAAGGTGTTAAAGTTGATCGTGAAGCTACTGATAAGTTTGAACAAGCCATTATACATAACAAGAAAGAACAACCTAAAACAATTAAACGTAGAGATGATATAGATCCAGATGATGTAAAAACAGCTTCAGCTGGAGAAGGATAATTCTTTTCGATATCATCATTCCGATATCTTATAGATCATCTTAATAAGAAACATTTTAAGATAATTTTTGAAGTTTTGTTAGATTGTAATGTCATACGACACCCTGATAAAATCAGAGGTGTCGTTTTTATGGGTGTTTGTTGAGTTGCTCAGCCACACTGGTGACAGTAGGTATTAAATTATCCACGCTTCTGGGCTCTGTACCTTACCCTACCTACTACGATTTTTAAGAGAACTTCGGTGTCATCGTTCTCATGAGCGTATTGGAAATTGCTTCAACCTATTCCGACAATTCAAATGTTACTTACGTGAGGTAAGTCATTTTAAGGCATCTCAAGTCAGAGCTTGAGGTAGTGAATTGAAGTCTTTTGCGGAGGAAAAGAATTGGCTACCGTCACACATCAGAACGGATTTACCAGCAGTATTGTAACCTGGCCTGCTAACCTTGAGTCACGCTATGAGCCTATGCGTGTGCCATAAAGAATGCCTAGTGAATGCCTATTAAGCATTATACACTAGGCATAATTTAATTACAAGTGATTACTTTACTGTTTACAAATTGTGGGAATCTTAATACCGTTCAAACTAAACTGCTTCATAAATGTTTCCATCTCTGCGCTACGGGATATCATTTTAGCAGGTCCCATAAACTTTTGCTCTAACATCATCTTGATATAAAAATCAAATAAGTTATTTGCTGGTTGCCACATAAAATCCATTCCAGACTTTTGGAACGCCATCAGATAGTCTTTCTGCCATTGCATCATAGTACTTCTCCATTGCCGGCTTTGCGGCTTTACATGCTGGTACTAATTTCAATGCTTTAGTCCAGTTGCCTGCATAGTACGCTTCAAGGAACGACTTATGCTCGTCTGTGGCTTCTTCAATTGCAAAGATACGCACAGGTTCTTTCTTACCCTTAACAGCAATGTTATCCAATTCCCACAGTGGATAAATGCCTTCAACGTACTTGGCTGTGTTCTCGCTAATAATCATTAAAACACCGTAGCCTTTAGTTTGGCTTTCTAAACGTGCTGCCAAGCTAACAGGATCACCTAATACATCATAACCAAACTTGCTCTTAGCACCAATGTTACCCACAACAATCTCGCCAGTGTTAACACCTGCACCCATACCTACTGGTGGCTTACCTAATGCCGCCAACTCAGCGTTGAATCCTTTGACTGCTTCAATCATTTCCAATGCTGTGCGTACTGCGTTAACAGGATGGTTGGCATCGTCTATCGGTGCACCATGGATGTGTAAACTTGCGTCGCCAATGAACTTGATCAGTGTACCATCGTTCTTTAGAATAGGAACACTCAATGCTGTCATGTAACTGTTCATAACTTTTGTAAAGTCTTCAACACCAGCTTCGCCGTAGCTTTCGCCTAGTGCTGTAAAGTTACGCATGTCTGTCATAACAACTGATAATAGTTTCTTTTCACCACCTAATTTAATAAGCTCAGGATGTTGTTGTAAACGCTCTACGATAGTTGGGTTAACGTAACTACCAAATTGCTTTTTAATCTGCATCTTTTGTAAGAACTCACTTACAAACTTAACGCCATAAGTATGCAGAGCAACAAGAATAAGACCAAACGAGATTGCTGTCGCGTCTGATAGGATGAGCCAATTAGTGAAAGCGTACATAGTACCAGGAACGACGGCACCAACAATAACCACAGTAGCACAAATGCCAACATAAGTCCACCTCGATAAGAAAATTAATAATAAACCAAATACTAGTAGTGCTATAATTTCAGCACCGTCAGCATAGTCAGGACGTTGTATAACAACTCCGTTAACCATTGTGCCAATTACAGCCGCTTGTACTTCATGCGGGAATACTGCACCTTTGCTTGTGGGCACTGGGTTACTAATACCAGCCGCAGTTGGACCAATAATAACAATAGCACCCATTAAATCTTTTGGTAATTGCGTAAGTCCAAAACTACGACTTTCTTGACTCCAGTCAATCCATACACGACCTAGTGGGTCTGTTGTAATAGGTCCAAACTTTGGAATACGCATCTTTTCAACACCACCTTCAAACAACTTAACTTGGAAAGTCGAATCTTGTGCGGCTACACGTAGCGTTTCTAAACTTAATGCGGGATATAGTTTGCCATCTACTGTGACAATTAATGGCATACGACGATTAACACCGTCTACTTCTGGTAGTGTACTAACAATACCGACACCAGCTGCCGAGTTTTCTAATTGTGGAACGTTGGCAATAAGTCCAGGATACTGTATAATTTGATCTAGATACTCTGGACCTAATACAGCACTTCCAGGCACACGTGGTGAATTTTTTGTTTTGTCGCTAGGAACTGAACCTAGTATTACTGGATAATTTTTAAGAGCATTGGCGAGAGTGCCATCTCCGCCAGTACGATCAGTATCAGCCATGAGCACATTGAGCACAACAAGCCCAGCACCACGATCGTACAAATCTTTAATAATTTTAGCATATTCTGCCCTTGGTAACGGCCACTGTCCGTATTTGTCTAAACTAGCTTCGTCGATGTTTACTGTAACAATATTGTTAACAGTAGGTTCTTTGCTAGTAATTAGTGTGTCAAAATAACGTAGTCTTACGCTTTCAACAAATGTGGGATCTGCTACACGTATGCCCAATACTAACACTAATGTTAGTAACGCAGTCCACGGGCTTAAAAGAAGTTTTTTCAGCATTGAATATTTATGCTGTTTTAATACCCCTGTCTTACGGTAATCGGAGCGCATCCGCCAGAAGTAACACATGTGGTTGTGACTGTGACATTTTGCCCACCTGTTTGATTAACTATAACACTAGCAGGACCGCCTGCGTTGGTCATATCTACTGTTGCACGATTAGTAATACTGCCTTCTTGAACAGCACTTAGGCTATTGTTATTACCTGTAATAGTTGATTCTAAGTAGTGCTGTCCAGTACCTTTCTGTACTGCTTCTACCGTGTTACTGTTGCCAGTAATAGTGGTAAACATTATCTTATTACCGTTTTCTGTTTGTTTCTTAGTCACATTATTTTGATTACCGTTAATAGTAGTTTCCATATAATGTCCGCCAACTCCGCCAGTATTATTTTGTCGTGCTGTTAGTGTATTGTTCGAACCGTTAACTGTTACATCTTGATAGTGACCGTTAGTGCCTGTACCTAATCCAGCATCAGTTCTTGCTTGGCTAATGTTAATAGTATTATCACCGCCTGTTACACCTAATTTGATTTCGTTTTGCCCAATACCCTGTGTACCTTGCTTGATAGTAATGGCATTGGTACTACCATCTAGTGTTGCGGTAATCTTATTCTGGCCACCTTCTTGATCCATAGTTACAGTATTGTTGCTACCTCCAACTTGGTCAATATAAATGCCGTTTCCACCCGTAACAGTTTTATTTGTCCAAGCATCTACTTTACTTTGTTGTGTAGTAGTGATATTACTATTTGTGTTAAAAATAATATTGTTGCTAACAGTGCCAGCACCTATTGTTACATAACTTGGCCACGGAATTGTTACACTAGAACTACTATAACTAGTAGTTTGTGTTCCGTCGCTCATCACTGTATTAACTCTTGTGGTTGTGGTGGTAACTACACCTTGCTGTGTATTTGAAGAACTGACATCAGTAACTGTTGAAGTTGCCGTACTGTATAAAGTTTCAGGATCTGAAGCAGAAGTACTTGTGTTATCACTATAGTTTGTAGTTGTAACTTTGGTGCGATACAGTCTAGTAACATTACCACTTACAACTTGTCTCCAAGTATAAGTTATAACTGTGCTGGTTACTGTAGGAGTGGTACTAGCCTGTGCTGTTTGTCCAGCGGTTAGTGGTGTTGTACTAGCATAGGTATAATTGTTCAAATCACTGCTGGTAACGCTAGTGTCCATATTAGTAAATTGAGCATTAGCACCGTAATTATATCCTGCGGCTGTAGTAATGACGTTGCCAAAGAATCCACTACCAATATAGAAAATAGCACCGTTACCTAAAGCAGTAATATCGCCATGGTCGTGAACAATACTATGCTGTGTGCCGTTGCTGTTCATTAACTTTAATCCATATTTGCCTGGATTTGTCGTGCTAGGGAAGAACTGAAAGTATTGTCCGCTTGTTACTGTGACTGTTTGAAAGTTTTTATTGTACGGCGCAATAAAGTTGCTGGCATTGAGCGTCGTACCACTCCAATAATATTGTACATCAAATATTTGATTAATACCAAACTTACCGTCTGTAATACCAGCAGACACTGACAAGTGAGAAAACAAGCATAAGAATAAAATTATTAAACGTTTTATCATTTTTGTATTAAAGTAATAATAGTATTACCGCCTTGGTTGATGCGGTTCTTAAACTCGACATTATTTTGTGTCATGTAAAGTGTTGAGTTCTGTGTTTGCGGCGTTGTTACACATTGTATATCTGCCCCGTTATCACGACATAAGGTCAATGTTGGATCATCTTTAGTTACTATAATTCCGCTAGCTTTTCTATAGTCAGGCAACATACTGTCAACTTCTTCAAGAAACTTTTCATTAAGGGCGTTACCTACCATGTCAAACATATTTGTGAGGAAGTTACTGTCAAGAAAGTTACGACTTAGTTTATCTTGAAAAAACTGTTTAGCACTATCATCTAGCGCATTGGTAAGACCTTCTTCTTTCAAAAAGTCTACATCTAAAGGCCCACGCATTTGTTTGCGTCCGTCATCTTTATCTTTTTTCATTTCATCAGGTGGTGACACTAATAATGATTCAATCGCATTCTCACTAAGACTCAGTACTACTGGCTTACTAGGAAGTTGATTACGACTAGTTACCTTAGTGGCTTGGAATGGCTGATTTAATATAACAATGCCAGCATCTGTTTCAACTGATATTTCACCAGTCTTACAATTTACTTCAATGTCTTTAACTGTGCGTGTCTTACGATCTGTAGGACAACTAGGTAGCAAAATAATTGTACTTTGACCTAGCTCATCTACTGACGCTGTAAAGTCTGTACCACGTACTGATATTGTTGCTGTTGGAGTATTCAGTGCCACGTTCTGTGGCGAGTTCTTAGCAATCTGTCCGCTAGCATAGCGTACAGTGCCCAGCGCAATTTTTGCGCCTAGCTTACCTGATTTAGTTTTTGGATCGTAAACAAAGTCGTCAATAACTAGTCTTGAATTTTCGTTTACTTGTACCTTAGTGTCGTCTTCAAAAGTAATACCTACTTTTCCAGCCTGTGTTTTTATGGAGTCATTCATTTCAACACTAGTTCCCTTAGCACCAGCGAGCGTTTGATTTGCTCTCTGGATACTAGGGGGTGTGTTAAGTTGTTCTGTTACCTTGCCAATCGCAGCATGACTTAGCGATGTACTTAGCAACGGTAAGAACAATATCGCTGTCCATATTTTCATTGGTTACCCGTTTACTGTTTCTGTGTTATGTTATAAACGTTACTATTGGCTGCGGAACCTGCGCTACCCAATTTCAAGTTAAACACGTTAGCATTTGCTGTTCCAGTTTGACTCAATGTAATAGTATTACCTGTACCATTGATGTCCATTATTGCCTGGTGTCCAGTTGAGCCACCTGCACCATCTTGTGCTACAGAAATAACGTTAGTTGCACCCATCACATTGATATCAACAACTCCGTTGTCGCCGTTCAATGTTGTGCTTACTTGGTTACCTGTACCACCAGCAGTGGTAATAGTTTGTCTAGTTCCACTAGCATTAACTAGTGAAGTTAAACTTGCCGAGCCGCCACTTTGTAGTGCTGCCAACTGATTGTCATTACCAGTCATTCTAACTTCAGCATAGTTGTCGCCGTTAACTTGGATTACGCTTACAACAGAATTGCTCAATGTTGCTGAACTTGTTCCTAATTGGAAAATTGCTGTGTTATTGCTACCTGTTATATTGCCACTGTTAATAGTAGAATATGTTAAATCAACACTTCTTGAGCCAGTTACTGTTGCATCAATACCCAAGTTTAATTTGTTTGTACTACCAGTTTGGTTAATATTAACTAAAACTGAGTTACCTCTTATTAAGGCTGCTACTGTTTTATCATCTCCGCCGTTTGCTTGTAAACCACGAACTTGGTTACCTGCACCGTCTTGATTGATCGTAACGTTGGCAAAATCGCCAGACTGATCAATATAAATGCTATTGTCGGCGGCTTTTGATATTGTTGCCAAAACACCCAGCATTAAAATAGTAAGTAATTTACTCGACAACTTACAAACGTCTGTCATTCTCTGTTCCATCTTTTTATACACGATTGGATTATATGTTCTCCAACCACGCTCCTTGGCCAATGGCCGTTAATTAAGTTTACTTCCCCGTTCCTCCGTACTCGCTATCTTTATGGTTTGTCAGTTCCGAGTACTGAATTCTTGACAAAACCTTTACGCTTCTCTGCGTCTCTTACATAAGACCAACCTTCAGGTCCTACTGTAATGATGTGTAATTCAACGCCTTTCTTTAATAACCAAGTGCGCTGACTATTTTCATTTGCTTCTTTATATATGTATGAATCTTCTTTCAAATACCTAGCACCAAACATATCTACTGTTGGTTTTAAGCCAGTCTGCATAGCAGTTACTTTTAAGTCTGCTTTTGCTTCAGGGGCTGTACTAGGTACTGCTTCTGTTTTCGTTTCGGATTTGGTTTGTGATTGAACCACGACATCTTTTTTCTCCTCTACTTTTGTTTCTTTTTTAACTTCACTACTGATCACAGGTATAATAGGAGCTTGTAAGAATGACATTGATGGAGGTTCTATTTTTAAACTTATTTCTGGTTTAAAATCCCAAACTCCCTTACGCTGTCCTTCTTTGATCAACTCCACCACAGCCATTTCTGTTGCCGACTTAACAGCATAAGTTCCTGGCTCGTTGATTGTTAATCCCATTTCTGCTTCAAATGCTTTAGTGCCTTGATCGTAAAATTTAAGTGCTGATGCTGAATCACCTGTACTGAGAATTGTTTTTTGTACTGTTATACTGGATAACACTTTGCCTGTGTTTACACTAACCGCTCTTAGACTAACTGTTACGGTATCTGTACTCCACTGTGTTTGTCTTCCAATGCCAAATACACGCATACCTGCGCCACCACTAGTAGTACTAGCATCATAACCTACAATGCCGCCTTCTATAATGATACCAGCAAACTGCATGGGCATTAATGGCTTGGCGCCTGCTCCTTCGTATGCTTCACGCATTTGACGAATGATTAAACGTTCTTTAGTTAGGTTGTCAATGCCCACACGCTCGACCACTTCAAACCACTTGCCGCCGCCAACATCACTTAATGCTTTGATTAAGAATGTTTCTGCGCCTTGTGTAACTGCTGTTGATAAACTAGCCACGTTGGCTTGTGGTCGGCGTTGTCCTGTTTTATCAGCAAAACTGTAAACTGCTACGCTAACTGGCTTACCTGCCGCAGGAGCAGGCATTGTATCAAACTCTTTCTTTACATTGGCACGTTGCGTTGTTATAGTTGGGTCCGTTTCATTCAAACCTGTACTTTGTATAATGGCACATCCACTTAATATTGTTACAATTGATAGGGCTAATATTGTCTTTTTCATGTATGACCCTTAAAATTGCCATTGACCTAATGGGATAGTAATCTGTGTACTATTACCCGTTGTATCTGTTACTGTCATATAAACGTTTGAACTGTCTTTAGTCCAGAAGATAGTGTTACCTTCAAAGTTCAACGTACCGCTTGTACTACCACCATTAGCAAACATTTGGCTTGCCAAGTTTTGACTAATTTGTGCGTAGATGCGTGATTCCAAGTTGTTCATAAACTTGGCAAGGTTTGTGTTTGCTTTGTCTGCTTTGGCTTTATCTAATTCTGCTTGAATTTGATCTCTTACAGCCTTTTGACGTGTATGCTCTTGATTCTCTATTGTCAGTACATGACTACTGTACCCGTTACCATTAAAGGCTGGACTCTTAAAAGAGAAGTCAGCAAGTGGCGCCGATACCGCCCAGGCAGGCAGTAATACTATTAAAACTAGGACTTGTTTCATTTTCGCTCCTCCAACAACCCTTAATATTATTTACTGGGTTGGAGCGAATGATTAAATGTGTATAGAATCTATTATTTAAATTTTGATGCTGCCACTATTGGTCGTAGTGGTCTTGCTGGCGCTGTTCCAGGTGCTGCCTTAGTAGGTGCAGTGCCTGGTATTGATTTTGCAACTGGTGCAATTCTTGGAGATGGTTTTGTTGCAACTGGTGCTGTTGGTGTAGTTGCTGGTGTTGCAGTAGTGGCTACTGCCTTTTTCTTAATTAACTGTGGGTAACGTTTTTTTAGTTTTCTATCTAATGCGTCGCTACTTGTACCTTTGATCAATTCTTGTACAATAAACTCGCCCATTTCTGTAATAGTTGGTGCATCAGTAATGCCATTTCTTCTACCTAATTCTTGTGCAAATTGCATTACACTTGCTTGTGCTTTTGCATTCAACGTGCCTTTTTTGGTAGGTGTTACTGTAGGAAGAACTAAAGGTGGCTCTTTAAAAGGAGCTAACGTTACTTGCGACAGTATTTGTCTTGCGGCATCACTCTCTTTGCCACTAACAATATACACGTTAGGAGAGTAAATTTCGTCTGCCATTTGTGCAGGATCTGAAAAGTACTTTAACTCACCTAAAGCAAAGTTCATAATCATCAAGCCCTTAAAGCCTGACTGTTCTTTGTATGCTTGATAGTTAGCTTTAACGTACTCTTTTGCGGCAGCTTCACCGCCACTTGCGGCTGCTGATGCTAGAGAAGCAATATCTGCTTTACCTGAGAAAATTGTACTGAATACTTTAGTTGCCAAGGGCTTTCTTTTACTAGAGTCTAGTGTGCCTAATAGTTTAACGAACCCATTGAGTGTAAGTCCACTTGGTGCAATCTTTTTTAGCTGACCACCAACTGCTTTGTCAATAATGACATCAACTCCGCGGTGATCTAATAGACCTGGTGTTCCTAAACGTCCACCACCTGAACTAACTTCTTTACCGGCACTTGCTTTAACTTCGATAACAGCGTCACCGATGTTTAAGTCACCCTTGCCTGTAATTTTAATATGTGGACTTAGTACTGCTAATGCAAATTCGCCTGGTCCTTTTGCTGTACCAAATGTTACTTGTTTCAACGCTTCAAACACTGCGCCAACAAATCTCATTGGTGCTCCTTCACCGCCCTTCAATAAGTCAGAAAACTTAACGCGGTTGCCACTGATCATTTCATTTACATCAACATAACCATTTGGGAACCCAGTGATAAATGCATCTTTCTCTTCAAACGTTCCAGGAGTATCGATAATGATTTTTGTGATAGCATCAACATAACCCTTAGTGTCAGTTTCTTTATCTAGAACGCCTCCAATTTTACCACTCAAGTTTGTTTGGTTTAGAACAGTATAAATCCTGTCTAATAAACTCTCGTCGTCGGTACGTTTAACCTGTGCAATAACTTTGTCTTTTAAGGACCCAGCAACTTGCTTAGATTCTGCGGCTTTTTCTAGTATAAAGTGTGATGCTCTCATAATGTATTATTTACCAATTTCTGGGAACAAACATTCTTGGATAAAATGCTGTACATCGTCCTCAGAAAGCCCCAAACTTACCATAACTTTGGGTGTGTGTGGATTTTGCTTTTGATTCTGAGCATAATAGTTTTGAGCTTCAGTGGTATCTTTGGCAGTATTATTTGTTTCGCCTACACATTCCAAATAATGTCTAATACCTTGCTTAGCCATAGAAAATATTTGTTCTAGTTCTTCAGGGTTACTCACGTTGCCTGCCGCCACCATGTTACCACTAAAAATACGTTCAGCCCATTCTGGAAGTTTGCGAGTTTTGACCCATTCTAATTTCTGTGCTTCGTCAGCAAAGTAGTCTAACATTGGATGTTCAGAGTCTCCTGCTGGACTGTAATCGTAAAAACATCCAGTAATTTTAGTCTTACCTGCAATGACATCAAAGCCAAAGATTGGTGCTGGGTTATGTGTGTGCGGGAAGATGCAACAATGCATCATCCAGAGTCCTTTGGTCTCCCTAGCATCCACAACGTCAACGTGAGCACGGCGATAAGCCCCACTGGTCCAAACACGGTTAACCCAACCAGGGCTATTAAAGCGATCCATACCCTCTTCATATACTTCTGTTCCTGTTCTATCAAATTCTTTGATAAATGTTTCTTGTATTCCTACAAGTGTTTCCCAAACATTACTCTCCACGATATAAGTCTCGCATCATTTTGATAGCGTATTCAAACGCTACACGAGCTTCGTCTCCAAGGTCATCTGTGAGAGTTTGACGAATAGCCATCTTCATAGCATCTGCATTTTCAAAGTCGTAAAACTTGCCACTGCTAATATGTGCTACTTGTTTCTTGATAATCTGGCCACCGAATAGGTCGCCCATATGGCGGCAGTATAGATGCGCCTTGACCAAATGCTTACGTTCTGGATCATTGCAAATTTTATGTAAGTATGCTTGATATTCTAATGTTGCAGGAGTTAGATAGCAGTATGTGCCGTCATCTAATTCTAGAAAGTCTGCAAGAATACCTTTTAGGCGAGGAAGGTCTGGCATTGTATCAAGGAATCCTTGACGTTTGCAATACCATTCAATTGGGTCATATATTGCTAATAGATTGTACAAGTAGTTTCTATAATCTTGTTTTTCAATCTTGCCACTAAGTAGCATCTTAGCGAATGTTGTTGTTTCTGCTTCGTGATGTAGATCTGATGTGATGTCTTTTAGACTCATTATTATTCCGATTCAATTTTTACATTAAGTGGATAGCCTGCTTGTCTAGCCAAATGTGTAGTTTCAATGCCTTTTTGCTCAGCAATTTCATAAGGGAAAATACCAACTACTGCTGATCCATCATTGTGAATTTTCATTGTT